>Ga0115554_1000419_pt1 | contig 28933 bp, 26 predicted proteins | sample COGITO_mtgs_1104_3_FD_87283 | JGI IMG/M metagenome (GOLD analysis project Ga0115554, IMG submission 87283) | Pelagic marine microbial communities from North Sea - COGITO_mtgs_110404 | ecosystem: Environmental > Aquatic > Marine > Epipelagic | place: Germany:Helgoland, sampling site Kabeltonne... | reverse complement strand
TCCCCCCCCCCGCCCCTACCGTACAAAACCCCCACGGTGACCGAAAACCCCTCGGTAATTTCGAAGACGTTTCTGGGGTCGAGGGGGAATACGATTGGGCGGCGGCCTCGGTATTCGGCCTTGGGTCTTGGCAGGTCGGACGGCGAGATCTTCTCCCCCCGGGGTAGGTAGTCGTTCCAGGATAGGAGCTCCTGGTCGGGTTCGATGAGGATCTTCCGGAGGGTGGCGGACTGCATGTTGTGGACGGTGCCGAGGCCGCCGATGTCCCGGGTCGTCTGGAGTAGGTCCGCCATTAGCGAGTCGAATTTTGAGACCTGCTGGGCGCGGATGGGAAGGAGCTTCTCTTTCTGTAGGGCGGCCTTGGAATAATTGGAGAGGTGGGGAGAAGAGGTTATCGTGTGCTGGGTCTCGCGGTATGATTTAAGTAGACAGACGCTCTCCGCTCCCTTCTTATGGTAGGAAAAGGTGTTGATCCAGTACTCCAGATTGTCCCCCTCAACCGAGTCCTTCTCGACCTTATTTCTAAATCCCTCGAGAAGGTCAAGATGCCGGAACTCCCGGTCTAAATTCTCGCAGTCGATTTCCTGCCCCTCCCATATTTCCACATGTCCCGGACAGCAGTTCGTAAATATCGGCATTTCCCCCCCGTCGACGCCCGGATTCCCGTCCGAGTTCAACCTTTTGTCCCCGTCCACCCGCCTGAATACGTCCCTTGCGATTTCCTTCCCGTGTCTCCCCCCGAAGTTTCTCTCCCCCCATTCGTCCCAGAACTTCCCCGGCGTCATTTTGGGGTCCCACGCCGCCGCGAGCATGGCCTCGTACTGCGGTCCGACCTCCTTGGTCCTCCAGTGCAGTCCTATGACGCCGTCCGCCCCGAGTCGTGACGCGTTGCGCACGGTGTTGACCGTCCTGGATACCCATATTTCGTTCCACCCGAGGGCGTCGTCGCTCTCGAGCCAGGGCATGATCCAGCCGTCCCGCCCCTTGCCGCTCGACTTCACGTAGCCGAAGCCGAGGTCGTCCGTCATGTTGCGCCCGAGACTTTGGGTGAGGCTTCCCATGGCCGCGAGGCTGGGGCTCAAAACGTTATCGTCGAAGAACTTACCCGTGGAGCACCTGTATCTATCTGGCGAGTCTTGGCCATCGCTATCTGGCGAGTCTTGGCCATCGCCCTCGTCCCACGGATCCGAACACCCTGGCGGCAACGCGCCCAAAGTCCACCCGCAAGTGGCCAGTTTGAACCCCCATTGCTCCTCCCCCCCCGTCTCGTCGTACATACCGACCCCGCTCACGACGTCCTTCAGCCCGTCGGCGACGTCCTGAAAGTCGTAGTCGTAGTGCTCCCACGCCCAGCTCTCCGGGGTCCAGAACCAATAGTAGCTCAGGTGCGAGCCGAGGAGGTCCTTGAGGCGGGTGAAGGTACCGAGGTAGACTTCCTTGGCGTTCTCTTTGGTGAAGTTGAAATCCGGGGGGGCGCGGTCGCTGAGGGATACTTCGGAGCCGATCGCTGTGGTCAACTGAGAGATTGAGTGGGCGTAGGTGAAGGCTGACTTTAGCAGCGATCCGACGCTGTTGAGGAAATTAGTCGAATGGGGGGTCGATTTGGGGACGGGGCATTGCCCTTCCGGGACGCCGAATTTTTTCCCCTCGTCATTGTCATCGTCATCATCATCATCATCATCATCATCATCATCATTATCTGAACTCACGCCGTTTACGCCGCAACAGCAGTCGGATGGAAATAGATATTTGGCGCCTCCGGTGTAATCCGACGTCGGTATCGGCAAGTACGCCCCGTTTCCCTTCAACGTCGTGGTATAGCTTGAGTTGTAACCCTTGATCACCCGGCCTTCGACGACGTCGTCCTCGAATCCCAGCCACACGGTCGGCTCGGCGTTCCCGAGGTACTCCGCGTACGAGTGTATGCCGATGAAGTTCCCCCCGGACTTGGAGACCTGAGTGGAGACGGAGTTCCAGTTATTGACCGTCCACCAGTCAAATCCTTCGGTCCAGGTTCCCCACGGATTAACGCCGATGGTCTTCAAAAGAGGGGAGCGGAGGGACGCGGTGAGGGGGGGGGGGGGGACAGAGGGGGAAGACGGGATCGAGTCTGACGAGAGAGAGGCGACGATGTTGTAGTTGTCACGGACTAATCTCATCACGCCGTTCAGAAAGCTCCTCTTATCAGAATCGTCAAAGAGAAGATATCTCCTTTCCACGACTACAGTCCCGTCGTCGTCGCTTACGTAGGAGGTGAAATACGAACCTGATCCGTCCGTTAGGGCCGAGATGGTGCGATTCGTCTCCTCGCCCTTTTGTGGGAAGCCAGGCACGAAGGGGGAGTAGGTTTGAACGTTTGGGAGGAGGATGAATTCAAATTGGACCGGATCTCGATTTTTCCTCAAGATGCCATCGGCTGTCGTGTTGCCGCCTGGAGAGGGGGGGCACGTCATTGCAGAAGGAGCAGTAAGAGTTGATGCAGAAGGTAGGGTGGAAATCGAAGAGATATCTCCTGTGGAGATGTAGATGTATCGGAGCAGTTCCCTTGCCTGGTAAGGGAGGGATTGAAGTGGATTCACTGCTGTGTCCTTGGAAGCTCCTGGGATGGAGGGGAGGCATATTCTCGTTGAGCTTGGTGGTGGGTTTGGCAAATTTCGGTGCAAAGGGGAGGCCAATGCGGTTGCAAGAAGGAGGAAGAACTTAAAGGAACTCATCCAAAAAAGACATCAAAACATGAATCCCAGAGATTGTAATTTCTTTCAATTCAATTCGATTATAGCCAAATGATACTGCGAAGAGGAAACGGCCGATTTTACTGCTGAAATTTCTCTTAAGTGAGCATGAAAACATTTATTTCCCAGAATTCGAACAGAAATAAATCGAAAGAAAAGAAAAAAGAAAAAAGAAAAAAAGTTGAAGGAAGTTAGGGGGAGAAAGAAACCAGCCTACCGCCTTGTTTTCTTCTTTTTTTTTGAAAAAAAAGCCGCTTAGCGTTGAATCATATAGCTCTATTGCAAGTTAACGTTTGATACTCCTCGAAAACGAACGATATAACACTATACCGTAACCTCCCTGTGAACCGATTCACCTGACGCATACTTCCCAAAGTAGCATCCACCGGCCGGATATCGAGAAACGAATACTCGTACATACTCATAATCGTCAGAAATAGAAGAAGAAAAAGCCTGAACGATACGGTATAATGTCTTCCTCTCCTTTGAGAAATAAACAGCCCCCACCATTTCAGCAGCCTTGGGATAGGAATGAGGTTGCCACCCGCATGAAGGAGCAGAAGTGGCGGCTCTCGAAGTCCTCTGTGAACTTCGGGGGGCAGGAATGCGACTGGTCAACTACCCTCCGCCCCCACTTTTCCTCCCCGGGACAGCAGCCCCCCGGAGGCCCCCTGGGATCTGCCCCCATGGCAAAGGCCGCTGGCATCACCTACAACGCCCAGACTGGAAAGTACAAAAACTCCAGTCAGGTTAGCCTCGGAAGTGACGTGCTGAAGAAGGAGGACTACGTGCAAGCAGGTACAATGCCTCGATTCCACGAAGAGTACCCTGACTGGCAGAACTGGAGAGGCAAGAAGGACGAGGTTTTTGCCGGGCTGATACAGAAGTCATCAGTGAGGCTGGGTAGCGACAGCTTCTTCTACACCAAGTCGACAATGAGGGAGATGCTTGAAGATAGCGCGAAGCACGGGTTCGCTATCGATATAGGAGCGATACAAGAGCAGAGGAAGGTGAATTTCGACACCAAGATGAGACTGAGAACTAGCACACTTACTCTCGGTCCGGATAAGGAGACGAGCTACTTTCAGGCGAATGCGATGCCATACTTCTCCCCGGAGACGATCATAGACAACAAGAAGAAGTCTGCTCTTGACCCAACGCTGGCAGTTGAGCTACGGCGCAGCAAGTTCCAGCTCGGCGACAACAGGATTATGGAGAAGCAGTCGGTGATGAGGGACCAGTTCCCCCCCCTCAAGAACGATAACGACTGGAAGGGGATGAAACTCAAGCAGCAGGCACTCGTCAAGCAGCTCAGGAGCACGCAGTTTGAGATCGGTGACGGGTCGCCTGTAAACTACAAGAGGACCAATGACATGAAGGACTGGAGCTCGCCAGACACATATCTGAGGCCCAGAACACCTTGCCTGTGAAGAAGACAGTTTTTGTTCGATCCATATTGAGCTTTAACTTCGCGGTATTTGTATTTACGATAATGTGTATAATGACAATGTGCTAATGTTTTTGCCCAACCATATATATCATTCTTCTTTTTTCCTTTTTCTCCTTTTTCTTTTACTCTGATCTAATCTGTGACAATCGTTAGACCAATATCTTCCACTTTTGCATCACCCCTTGCGTTACTGACAATAGCGTCCGCAATTTGTCCATAGAACTCCCTGGGTAAGGAGTGTCCCATCTTTTCTATGATGACCTTACGGCAGTAGCCAGGTCTGCCCCTGTCGATCGCCCGGGCTGTAGCGTGGGCATGCTCGATTTTAACCAGTCTGTCCCCCGCACCATGAACCACCATGCAATTGCAAGTCAATCCTCCGAGGGCATGGGACCGATCCCCAGTGCCAAGTATCGCAGAGATTTGCCTCGCGGCCCCAACAGGATGATAACAGCGCGTCAGCACAATGTCTAGATACTTTTCAAGGTCATCAGGGGGAGAGGCGGGCTCTGCTATGAGAGTGTTGACCAAAATAGCGTGATCGCGTATCTTCTCGTGCTCCTCCGTCTTCGGCTTTCTTAGAATCGCGCGCTGTACGTCCATATCTGCCTGCGGAAGACCTCCCTCACCGGTGGTGCTCATTATGCTACACATACTCTTCACTCTTGTCGGCCTGTCAATTGCCATCTGCTGGACAATCATTCCCCCCATCGAAGCGCCCACGATGTGCGCGCTCTCTATTTTGAGATGGTCCATCAGGTCGAATGCGTCGTCAGCCATATCGCCAATACTGTACACCCCCTTTGGCGGGCCAATAAAGAACTCCAGGAATTTTTTCCTGACGATCTTCCAAACAAGGTTTGGGGAACCAAGCTCGTCATATTTGGAGGAAAGGCCAACATCACGGTTATCGAAACGAATGACTCTGTACTTTTTCGCCACTAACAGTGAGATGAAGTCCTCATTCCATGCCAAACACTGGGTTCCAAGCCCCATTGTCAGAAGGATCGGCTCGTCACCATCTGAGCCGAATTGTTCATAGAATATTGTCTTGCCTGCGTTCCTTGTCGGAGCTTGAGGCATCAGATTGCAGTTGTAGCAGTCGAAGCAGCTCACACAAAAACAAAAAAAAAGTAAGAAAGCAGGGGCTGCAGTCATACTCCACAAATAAAGAGCAGCAAAAAAAAGAAAACGTGAAACTACCAAAGAACGAGAAATATTAATCAGCGATCTTCTCTCGCTCGGTCCATTGAAGAGCACTCGAACGGTCGTTAGCAACTCCGCAGCATTTAGTTATCAACAACATCAAAATCGACCTCTTGCTCAAAGCCCCCCACATCCCACATCACCAACCATAAAAAGTCAGTCCTGTCACCAACCCTTGTCCTCTCCATGAGCGCAGGAACGTCCACAGTCCAGCAGTGCCTGTCAGCTGGCAATCCGGTGGTATTTTTTGACGTTTCTCTCTCATCGCAACCCTTGGGTCGCATCTACCTGGAACTCTTCAAGGATACTCACCCCAAGACGGCCGAGAACTTCCGTCAGTTTTGTACAGGGGAGCACGTCCGCCAAGGTCAGCCTGTAGGGTACAAGGGGTGCGAATTTCACCGAGTTATCAAGGGTTTCATGATTCAAGGAGGTGACTTTGTTAATGGTGATGGGACAGGTAGGACCAGCATATACGGGAGCGCGTTTGAGGACGAGAACCTTACTGCTGGAAAAGGACACACGGAAGCCGGTATACTATCTATGGCGAACTCCGGGCCGAACACAAACGGCTGCCAATTTTTCATCACCTGCGGACCCGCGCAGTGGCTGGATGGCAAACACATTGTTTTTGGTCGGGTGGTAGATCAGGAGAGCCTACTCGTAGTCAGGAAGGTTGAGGCTGTGGGCGTCGGTGAGGGGAATAGACCAAGGATTCCAATTACTGTGACACAGTGTGGGCAGATGTAAGTTGGAGTGGCAAAACACGGTTAGAGCAATGAAAGGCAGAAAAAAAATGATGAAAACTTTACTTCTATGTCTTTATTAATTGCTCGATATACTACTCGAAATAGCGTAGCGCTGGCGAGTGTGACATTGTCCCCTTAGTTCGAACCCGAATTTGTTTGGCACGTTGTTTTTTTTTTTTATGTTCAAAAAATATCGGGGAAAAAAGCCCAAACTTGTCAACTTGGAACTTGGAACTTGTTAACTTGGAACAAGGATTCTTTATTTGATCCTTTCATTTCACACATCATCCAACAAAATTACATTCTTTACCTACCTGTCACCTCCTACCATACCATGAATCCCTCCTTCTGCTCCTCTTTCTTCGTTTCCCTGGCCATGACTCTCGTCCCACCTATTCTATCGCTAGATAATGGCCTTGCCCGAACTCCTCCGATGGGATACCGTTCCTGGAACCAGATGAATGTTAATGTTTCATTCGTTGGATTTACAGATGTCATGGATGTGTTCTCTTCACCGCTTGGCGACCTGTTTGAAAAGGCTGGCTTGCCGTTCCCTAAGGAGCTTGATGCCAAGTCCACATTGGCAGATTTGGGTTACACAGATGTTGCCATGGACGATGGTTACCAACCCAAGTATTCGAATGAGACTGATGCTCCTGGTATCAATGGAGGGTTTCACACAGCAGAAGGCGAGATGTTGTTTAACACGGACATTTTTCCAGATGGCGTTGCTCCCTTGGGTGATTACGCTCTTGAGCGCGGTTTGACTTTCTCCATGTATACCAACAATTGCGGGGATGGAACTATGCCCCCTGAAAATGGATATACTGACCCACAAGAAATCGAAACTCATTACTGGGGTGACATTAACTTTGGAGTCGACTGGAATGTACGCGGTTACAAAGTTGATGGCTGCGCTCAATTTCTCGACATGCAGAAGTATGTTGACTATGCAAATATGACCGGAGTCCCTATGCTCATTGAGTGCTGCCAAAGCATCTTTTGCGATCCAAACGGGCCCAACAGCTCTCATCCTGGTTGCCCATACTTTGTCGATGATGACGAGTCGAAAGATCTCGTCTGTCCGTTCCATTATTGGCGCACTTCCGCCGACATGGCATTTGCCTTCGATAGTGTCCTTGGCAACATCAACTCTGTCCAGAAGTGGATGAACATCTCGCGCCCTGGTTGCTGGGCCCATCCAGACATGATGGAGATCGGCAATTTGTGGACCTTTGAGGAAGATAGGAGCAATTTTGCGCTCAATGCAATCGCTTCTGCTCCTTTGATCTTGAGTTTCAACATGACCAACCAGGCACAAATGGCTCGTTCGCTCCCTGTATTTACTAATACTGAGGTCATTGCCATCAACCAGGCTTGGACTAGTCTTGATGATCCTCGGCCACGAGGACTGGTCCACTCAGAGGTTGCTGAAGTGGATGATACGAACTATATTATTGCCGTTGACTGTGACGATATCGACGGCAAATATGAGGACTCCAAGTGGGCTTTGCAACCAATCGAGAACAACACATCGTTTTATCAAGTTGTGAGTGATCTGACGAATGAGTGCGTCGACCTTAATACCTGTCAGCCTCTCCGAACGTCAAAATGTGACCCGCACGCCCTTTCTCAGCAGCTTCAATATGATCCATTGACCGGGCACTTGGGAAGGGATCACCCGATGCAAGATGGAAACGATTTCGGCTATATCAATATTGGTGGTAAAACTGGGCCCCTCGTCCAATTCACACACAGCTACGGTCCAGACCAGCCTAATGAGGAATTTTTATTCGACGACGAAACTCGCAGATGGTCGTCGCGTTGTTCGGACGGAAGCGATGACGCTCACGACATCTGTGAGAAGCGGTGCATGGTAACCATCACCCGGGACGAGGAAAAATACCCTGACGCTGAGTCCACCCTTCATGTTGTCAACAACAGTGAGGGCACCGTGAGAGATGTGACTTATCAGGTTTGGGCAAAGCCGCTGCCCAACGATGAGGTGGCCGTTGTAGTGGTGAATCGCAAGGTCGCCGAAGGCGTGAAGCTGACATTGGACTTGGCATCATTAGGTGTGACCAGAGCGGTCAGGGCGAGAGATGTCTTGAACAAGGTCGACTTTGGGGGGACTTACGACGGCTTCTTCGAAATGCCAGATGTTGTAATGCCGCATGACTCGGTAATGATAAAGTTTTTCTAGTGTTTTGGTGTTTCTTTGTTGAAAAGGGATTTTTACTTTTCCTTACTTTCCTTACTTCTTCTTCAAGCGCAACCCAGACATAATTCTTTCGACACCCCTCTCGCCATTCATTGCCTTCTCCAACTCTCTGATTTCGCTCCTGACATGCTGGAATTCCCTCGCCCTAAGCTTCTGGATAAGGCTCCGAAAGTGTTCAACGTTCTTAGGACCCTTATCGAGCACATCGTTCATGAAAGCGGTAGCCGTGTCGAAAACGTCATTGAATGCATAAACAGAGTCGATGGACTCCTCCAAAACTATGTCACATATCAAACCCATGAAACACTCGTGGACAACAAAGAGGGCATCAGGGGTCTGAAACATTCTGTAGTAAGCTTTTTGGGTTGTGAGGCTATCAGAAGGACTTATCGAAGGGGAAAGAAGAAACATCTCCGCTTCTCGGCTGCAAACATTGATGCTGGTCAGCGCAAATGGGAAGGGACTGCTATGGAAACGCACGCGTACATGAGGACAGGTCTCGATTACATGGTGGAGAAGAACAAGGGAGAGGAGGCCACCAGAACGGAAGTCAGTGAGAGGGTCGGGCAACTGGAATCCTACGGCGTCGACCCAAAACTGGGACGGTATTATTGCCGATTTGTTTTGTCCCTCTCCGTCACCCTTTCCTTCCTCTTTTTCGTCTTCATTCTCGTCGTTCTTGTCGTCACCTTTTTCGGTGGCTTCAAGGCTATTATTGTCGTCCTTTCTTACTCCGATGCCAGTAATATCTAGGCCGCCTTCGCATGCCCAGATACGTTCAATTAAGTCCTTGTACGAAACCGCCATCCGGGTCTGCGCGCCACTTGAGGTATTAGTATCACCAAGAGAATCGGAAGCAGAGGACTTCTCCCAAAAACCAAGATCCTTGACGCATCTCTGGGCCGGTGTGCCCTCGTAAACTCGGGAGAGTCTAAGAGTAGGGTACACCTTCTGTGCAAGGAGCTGCCGATACAAGAGGATTTGACTTCCCACCAACCGAGTAGGAAGAGTGTATTTTCTCGTGAAGAGTGCCGAAATTGTTTCCGTCACTTGAGCCGTAGCTGAGGTAATTGCTCTTTTCCGATCTTCTGCGGAGCTAAACATTGTTGTTGTGAACCTGAACCTGAACAAGAACAGGAGCCCTCTACTGAACCAGAGCCTGAACCAGAGCCTGAACCAGAGCCTGAACCAGAACCAGAGCAGGAGTATGTGTGCGTAAGTGCTTATTTCGTCGCGAAATTTCGGGGGTAAGTGCTAAAAAAAATCGTCAAAATAAAATCCGAGCTAAAAAGAGAAGCCCACCCCCAGTTCTCCTCATCTCAATTTGATTTTAAGATGTTAAGGAACGTTTCACGTAATGCCTTCAGAGCTGCGGTTCGCGCTCGTCCGACTATTACCGCTTCCAAACCCTCCATTCTCCGTTCTGCCGGCAAAGCTGGATCTTCGATCCTAACCTCCCCCTTTTCATCTGTGTCCGACAACCTGCAGGGACATACAGGGTACCACGCTGCCTCGAAGGCGTATTCTAGTGATTATAAGAACCGAACATCGATGATTATGGAGCTGGTCAATGGCCCTGGTGCGTTGTATGATGTTCTGAGGTTTTTCTGGAAGTACGATGTGAGCATTACTAGAATAGAGAGTCGTCCAGGGAAAACGAATGCGCTTGGGGAGGAGCGGTAAGTGGGGGGGGGGGTAACAATGCGTTTGCGCTGTACTATGTTTTGCTGGGCAAGTAAAAAACCTATGCTAACTACCAACCAACCTCGAAAACCTTTGCCTCGTTCACCTACCTTACCAGGTTTGATTTTTTTCTTGATTTTGAGGGAAAGGTGAGACGCGTTGCTTAATGAATGAGCGTAAATCCCCATGAAGTGTAACCTATTTGCTAACCTGTCTTGCCCTTCCTTCCCTTCCTTGCCTCAGAGAGGTGATGAAAATGTAGAGAAGTTGATCAATGCTTTAGAGAGTTTCACTACGAAGGTATTGATTGTTGACGAGAAGGAGGTGAATTGGTTCCCCCGCCACCTCAGTGAGCTTGACTTGATCGCCAACAGGACGCTTGATGCCGGCGCTGACTTGGAGAGCGACCACCCCGGATTTAACGACGAAGTCTATCGTGCCAGGAGGACTGAGCTCGCCAAGGTCGCCCAGAATTACATTTGGAACCAGCCCATCCCCAATATTGAGTACACCGATGTTGAAAAAAAGACCTGGCAGGCTGTTTGGGAGCGAATGGACGATTTGCTAGACAAGGTGAGCTTGCCATTGTACACGACTGACCACCATACGACGAGTCATATATATTTTTTGCCACAATTTTGTTTCTCACCCACCGTGCCTCCCCAAATTCATACGAACGCAGCACGCTTGTAAAGAGTACAAGAAGTCATTTGCGGAAATGAAGATTCACTGCAACTACGGTCCGGAAACCATCCCACAGCAGCAGGCCATCACGGAATACTTGATGAAAAAGACAGGCTTTAGAATGCGGCCCGTTGCCGGTCTTTTGAGTAGTCGAGACTTTCTGAACGGGCTTGCGTTCAGAGTTTTCTTCAGTACTCAATACATTCGCCACGATAGCATGCCGCTGTACACTCCCGAGCCTGACATCTGCCATGAGCTCCTCGGGCATGCTCCTATGTTTGCTGATAAGGATTTCGCTGACTTCAGTCAAGAGATTGGCTTGGCGAGTTTGGGGGCCAGCGATGAAGATGTGCAGGTAAGATGAATGAACCGGGTCTCTATTTTACAACGTGGTACTTACTTACATCGCACAACTCACGACTAACCTAACCTATTCGAATACGACGTACTGTCGCTCGTCGCTCGCCCTGTCGCTCGTCGCTCGCCCTGTCGCACGCAGAAACTTGCATGGTGCTATTGGCACTCGGTAGAATTCGGGCTCTGCAAAGAAGACGGTGTGAACAAGGCCTACGGAGCTGGCCTATTGAGCAGCTTCGGAGAGTTGGAGTACAGCTGTGCGGACTACAGGCCCGCTGGAGGAGTGGATCACCGGCCTGACATCAAGCCCTGGGATCCGGCCGTGGCAAGCGTCCAGGAGTTCCCCATCACCACCTACCAGCCAATATACTTTCTAGCCGAATCACTGCAGGATGCGAAGCACCGGATGCGTGCTTTTTGCGAAGGCCTGCAGAGGCCCTTCTTCGCGAAGCACCAGGAAGAGACTGACAGGTGAGTAGTGTTCTAGTCCTAAATTGCAGACCACTTGTAATAACAAAATCGCTGTAAAATCTCACGCACGCTCGCACTTTCGTGCACAGTATCTGGATCGATCGGCCTGTAACTAGGGCTGTAGGCGTTCCTGGAGAGGACGAGAAAGTGGAGGCGAAACCTTATAGCTGAACGAAAGGCATTGCATGAGATGACGAACACAAAACGATACGATAGAATAAAGAGAAAAAAAGAAACAGGAGAAGAGTTCTTCGCGTACAGATAATGCCCACTTTTTCTTCTTAGACTACTTTATCGAGCTATAATTTATCGAGCTACTCTCTATCGCAATACTCTTCTACTAGTACCGTCGGCAGTGCAGTGAGCAGCTCATTTTTGCAAGATGCGAGCTTGCTTTCAAACTTCTCCTTCGCATAAGCATAAACTGCCATATCTATCTCACATATCTCCTCAAGGTCTCTGTCCCCGCTTGGGGGCTTTTCGTACTCTGGAGAAGTGTTTGTTGCGTATGTATTTGGCGACCGGAAGTCTTTGTCGTTGTGATTTGTCGTTTCTGGCCCCCCGCCCCTCGTCTGCTCTACCAGCTCGAACACTTCCCCAGCATATTGGAAATAGGTGGGGGCAATTTTTTCTAGCAAACCCATGGTTTCCCCAATCTTCTCGACGAGACCGATCAGCAAGAACTCTTCGTCGATGTTTTTCTTGGCCCTGCTGATAATTTTATCCTTCTTTGAAATATCCAAGCAGTCGTTATGGTCGCCACAGATGTAAAGAGCCTGAGTGCTACACATCCTTCGCAGACTGTTCACCTCAACACAGGTTGACGATTTGGCACAAGTCGCAAGTGACTGGTTACCCATTGTGTTGATCACCTCTCGCTGGTGGGCGACCGTACGAGCAGAATTCCGCAGGTAGTTGTACTCACTGTTGAGCCTCTCAATTGGGTTCCTAACCATAGTTATCACCAGCGGTTTTTTCTCTTTTTTGTTGTCACTAAAATGCCTAGACATGGTGAAATCAGGGAGAAAGAGGTGACCGAACCAAACATTTTTGGCTGGGGGGGCGCTCTACATTAAAAACGAACGACATTAGGAAGGAGGTGAGTATCAGCAAGGATGGAGGATGGAGCAAGGGCTCGATGCAATGAACACGGATAAGTATGCAGTGCAGTACAGGACACACCTGTAATGCAATTATCGTCATCACACCCTGATAGAACCTTCTCCTCTCCGCGGGTTGTTGGACGTTTCTTCCGACAGTACCAACTTTCCTTGGGTTGCCGCCAACAGCTGGCGGGTAGTCAGGCAAGTCACGAAGCTGGAACCCCTTTCGCTCCCCAATTTCACGGAAGGCAGAGAGAACTGAAGTTGAAGCAGTTTTTGGTATTCGTAGAAACAGCAAGGACCTTGGTTCAATTGCACATTCGTTGATCTCATTATCATGATCTTCCAACCTACAAACACCAGAGCAAATGATATTTGGAGTTGTTCTATTTGAGTTGGCCTTAGTAAACAAAATATTTCCTATCAAAAGGTACGCAGCAGCAAGGGCAAGGAGGATGAAGGGGATGAAGCGAGGGAGCGCACTCCTTGCGTTAGACTTCTTGCTGCTGTACTCATGTCCAGTGTACGGTGACTTGCTTTTTTGGGGAGACGGCTGGATTGCTGAATCTGTTTTTGGTGCCTTGTTTTTGGAATGCTTGGCTCGCTTCGCTCTCAATCGCTGAGTGAGTTTCGACACTGCCATAAATAAGAGAAGGAATTGTGGGCTTTTCTTGCTGGAATGGACACTTGTTCAGCAAGCAACAAAAAATGAAGTTGGTAAGTTAGTTTATAGACAACATCTATCGAAAACGAGAAGAATTTTTCTCCTTTCTTGTGACCTCTATGGATTTCGCAAATATCTTAGATGGCTTATCGCAGGAGGAGATTGATGAAATCGCCCGTTCAGAGCAAGCGCTTGTGGAGAAACAACAGAAGGAGAGGGAGGAAATGATGATGGAGCGTAAAGCTAAAGATAGGGAGGCGAGGATAGCAAAGGGCCTACCTCCTGATACACCGCCTCGATCTCCGCCCCCCGCCTCGACCACAGTGGACGAACTTCCCCCTCTGCCCCTGCCAGAGGGAAAGCACCAGGTACAACAGCAACAGCAACAGCAACAGTCCAAACCTAAAAAGGAGTACGTTTCAAAGACACCCCTTGGGCCTTCACCTCCCCCGGCTATCATTCCCGCAAAAGAGTGGGAGAGTATTAGAGGGACCGACTTGATCATTAAAAAAAACTTTGCCAGGGACAAGAGTAAGAACCAAACCCCTCAGGATGGTGACCTTGTAACTGTGTCAATTCAGGGACGGCTGCTGTCCTACTCTTCCAACGCCACAAAGCAGGACAAAAAGCTGTCTGAGGCAACGTATGCTACTCCGTCTGGTGAGCACATTGCCAACCCCTTGCTTTATAAATACTCTCACTTCAGGGAGGAAGACGTTTGTTATTACTTCGTGAATGCTCACCGCATTGTGACGACGGTGGGTGATGGGGAGCTTCCTCTAGCGGCGAATTTGGCACTGAAAGAGATTTTCCTCAACGAGAGTGGAGTAGTTAGGAGCAGTAGCAAGTACAGTTATGGAAAGGGAGGGAACAGAGCCCCGAGGAGGAAGGAGGGAATAAGGCGCAACCGGAACAATTACGATTATGAATATTTCCTAGATTTCAATTTGTACTCTGAGGAGGCCGACGCGAGGCTGACTGATGTGCCCCCTTCTACTCCTGTAGAATACGTAATCACAGTTCACAACATCGTTCCCAAGGCAAGCTTTACAATTGACACTGACATTACCAAAATGATGAGCAAAAAATTCTTCGGGAACGAGAAGTTTCGCTTGAACGAGATGGACGCCGCGCTGAATTTTTATTCCGCGGGTAGTTTTCTTGCGCAATACCACATCGAACAAGCTGTCAACAGCCCTAAATATGGAGCGAAACTCAGAGACGCGTTTGTTGACCTCAACAATAACATCGCTACCGCTCACTTTCGGCAGAGCTCCTGGGCCGAAAGCAAGAAGGCGGCTAAAAAAGTACTTCGTATGGACAGCGACAACGTCAAAGCGACAATCAGGCTTATACAATGCCAGATAGAAACAGGAGATTTCGACGAAGCGCACGAAAATCTCAAGCACATCGTGGTACACGCCCCAGACAGCGATCTGGTGAAGGCAGCATGCGGCGAGCTCAAACGGCGCAAGGCAAAGTATAAGAATAGGAAAAAACAGCTCTACAAAAAGATGCTCGGAGGCGGTGGCAGTGGTAGTGGGGAGAAAAAAAAAGATGAAGATGACATTAACGACAATGATGGTGCTGATTGTGAAATTGAAAAGATGATTGACGAACTCGCTGACCAAGATACAAGGGAAAAAAACGAGCATGTACCTAATAACCCTAACAGTGATGAAAATGATGACGGTGGAAGCAAAACTGCCGAGGAGAAAAAAAACGAAGAACCCAAAGTACAAGATATTCCTTCGGCAAAGGGGGAGGAGGCAAAAAGTCTCCGGAAGGTAAGTTCACGCTTCTTCTTTTTCTTCTTCCTCCTCCTCCTCCTGTTCTTCTTCTTTGGGTCATGCTGCATTCATCAACCCGATATCGGAAATTAAACTAACACCCCCATGTACAGCGGCAGACTGCGAAAAAAGACTCCGAATTCCAAGATACGGAGTCAGATAAAAAGAAAAAAGTGGGAAAGCCACCAAAGGGCAAGTTGAAGTACGGCGGCGACGCGATTGACGACGGCGAGACCGAAGAAGAGTACAGAAAGCGGGTTGAGAAGGCCGAGTTCAGGCAAGCGTGCAAAGAAATCGGAATCTGGCTCTGCTGCGTTGCTGTAATTTGCTACTTTGGCTGGGGTTTTGCCCTAAAATGCATAGAGGAGCAAAACGAAAAGAGGAGGCTGGGGTTGATCTGAGTCAACTTTTTATGGGAAAAAGTGTGTGTTTCTGTTGTTGAAATAAGCTTGTGCCAATTAGTTGAGAGTTTTGCTGCTGCTATTATTACTCTTTCGAACAAACCAATTGGCACTCGAGAGAAATGAGGTCGCCGCCATCTATGAGGAGCTCTACGCCCGCCGACATGGCAATAGAGCGGACAACATTGTGATTTAGACATGTTGTTAACTTGACGTACCTTAGTCGATGTTAGATAATAATGTAACAATAACCACACACCCCCCTGTTAGATAATAACTCTTTCGTCGAACATTTTGTCCATTTTAGATTTTTTTTTCGTGAAGTCAAATACATTTTTGTCAACAATTTACTTTTAATAATATTATAAAAGTATAAACTTTTATAATTTTTAATAAAAAAGTTTCAAATATTTTTTACAAAAATAAATAATATATTTTTAATAAATATTTTTTAAAATTATATAATTAATTTTAAGATAATATTTTTCTTTAATTTAATATCAACAAAAATTTATAAAATTTTTATTTCGAAAAAATAAGAAATAATTATATAATTTGAATACATGTTACTCTTCCAAAAAAGCTGACCAGCTCCTAACATTAGTCGAAAATTTGAACAAAATTTTCTCCATTCTCCGACCATCCGCTTCCAAAAAAAACCTCGTCCGCCCCACCCCCCACCATGGAGACCCCTTCACGAGTTTTTTTTGGAAGCGGATGGTCGGAGAATGGAGAAAATGTTGTTCAATTTTCGACTAAAAATGTTAGGAGCTGGTCAGCTTTTTTGGAAGGGTAGTAAATTTCTCCCTCAAGTTTTGTCAAAAAGCAACCGAGCAGGTTGTCAAAAGGATGCCAACAAGAAGAAAGCCAATCACACGATCGACAACGACGAACAAACAGCAAACACACACAAGAACCCCAACGGAAACTCAGGAAAACCCACCTGAAAACCATGCTAAACTATAGAACCCCACGAACCCTTTTAACCATTAATAAATCAACTCCACTAGCAGGGAAATTGCCCTAATCACAGCCCTTCGCTTATGTTCGCATATCTAAAACATAAATAAACTAAAAGAACCCGAAATCCCTGAAGCTGTTTGTATTCAGCATTTTCTTAATGCCATATAATAATAACATTTAATCTCTCAACCCCCCTCCCCTCTTGCACAAACTAACCCCTTTATTCATCAGGCCGAGGCCTGGAACTTTGCAAAATTTTTGAACACTTGGTCTAGGTTGGCTTGGTTGATGTTGTAATCGAGCAGCCCCCATGCTTCTCGCTTTTCTTCCACCTTTTCGAAGAACTCTCCGAAATTGAGTTCATTCCTGCGGATGTCGAAGACGCAGATGGTAGAGGTGCTGGCAGTGGAGTCGAATACGATGGCATCGTCTCCGTAGACTTCCTTCATGAATTGTACTATCGAGGCGTTGGTGTCATTGTCATTGTCATTGCTGCCTGATTTAAGCTTGAGGTCAATCCTGTATCCGCTGCCGTACATTGCCTTGAGCTGCATAGGTGTGCCCAAAGTCTTGAGCTCTCCGTTGACCATGATTCCGATCCTACTGCATAGTGCGTCTGCCTCCTCCATACTGTGCGTCGTCAGGACAACGACCCTGTCCTTCTTGAGCTCCATGATGTAGTCCCAAACGAATCTTCTTGTATTGGGATCCAAACCTGTGGTCGGTTCATCAAGGAAAACGCAAGTGGGGTTCCCAATGACGGCCATGGCGATGCTAAGTTTCCTCTTTTGACCGCCACTAAGGGTGCTGCTCATGGCATTTGCCTTGTGGCTGACGTCTAGGCGCTTGAGAAGTAAATCCACGGTCTTCTCGACTTTGCTTTTCTCCACGCCCCTGATGTTGGCAAATGCGATGAGGTGCTCCCTGCTGGTGCACTCGTCCCACAAGACATCGTGCTGGGGACAAATGCCAAACATCTTCCTAGCTTCATCCATGTCTTTGACGCAGCTGACCTTATCGATGGTGCAATCCCCGCTGGTCGGTACGTATTTCCCCTGGATAGTTTGCAGAAGGGTCGTCTTCCCCGCGCCGTTCATCCCCAATAATCCAAAGACTTCCCCCTTCGGCATCTGCAGGAACACACCCTTAACGGCGTGGTTGATCTTTCCGTTTTGCATCACGAACTTTTGTTCAATTCCTTGAATGACCAACTTATTCGAAAGATCGTTGTTTGAGCTCATGACATCGGTCTTCTCCGTCGACACTTGCTCGTCAGGTTCCCTGCCAAGGGTGGTGGACATCACAGCATTCCCACCAGTCGGAATAGCGCTTCCAGCACCGCTGGAAGCCACTTCTCCCCCTTTCTGGCGCCAGTCATTCATCATCTTGGTAACTGGCGCCTCCAATTTCTCAGCTGCGATCACGAGCCCCCAATAAAATACAGTGTCGACGAGGAGGATGAAATAAACCCAGAAAAGGTCCCTCTTCGGGTCGAAGATTTCCCCGAAGGTCAAGTACGCGTTATCCTCCAAAGCTTCGGCCTCAAGGACGCTGAAGCCCCTGAACAAGGCATAGCCAGGGATCAGGCCGATTACGGTGTGGGCAAAGTTACTGGCGTCGACCACAAAAGCAGTCAGAAAAAAAGGCATAGCAGTAAAGATCCCGATGACCTCCTGACCCCACTCCTGCGCGGCCTCAATAGTCGGAAAGAACCAGCTCATGAAGTACCCGAAGGCTACGCACGAGGGGGCAAAAAAAATAACCAAAAAGAAGTACGCAAACAAATTGCTGCGACGACGTTTTCCATGCCATGGTATGGTATGGTATGGTGTCGGTTAGTTGTTGGTGATTGTTTTTGTTTGTTGGAGAAACAAAGTATGCTTGCAGGCAAATTTAGTCGGCGGCGGCGCACTTCGTTCGTTGTACGTTTTTTGCTAGCTCACCGCCTTCCTCTCGGCACCCCACTTCAACTTCACTTACCTCTCGGTCACGGCTGCAAAGCCAAAGATATACAGGATCACAGGGGTCATGATGAGCGGAATCAAAATACTCAAAGTGTCGGCGAGAAAGAAACCAGCGTAGTACTGAAGCCTTCCCATGGAGGAAACGAAGAGGTGGACGCGCTGACCTTTGATACGGGTCCGTGCCATATTTTCGCTGTAAAGAGCGGAGAGATAGGCGAAGACGCTACTGATGATAATCATGATGCCCCCAGCGCCCCAACTCGAGGCATTGACTTGGACAGTGTTTCCCTTGGGCAATTCCGTATAAGTTGGGGTGGACCAACCCCCGTCCCTCATCCCCGCGTTAGTGACCATGGCACCGATCTCGCGAGTGTAGGAATAATCATCATCACTGGCATTCAAGTGGAGCTCAATGTCAAACCCGTCGAAAAATTGGGTCCCGTTGGACAGCTGGGAGAAAACCAGGCCAAAGTTGAAACCCAAGTCATCCTGCCTTGCGACAAGATCGTTGTCGAGGGCGCTCCGCGATTCGTAAGCCTTTCCTGTGATGCTTGCGTTGAATCCAATGCGGTCGATATAGTCTTCCGCATTGGGTTGCAACGATTCAAGCGCCGCCGCTTCATCAGTGATGACGTAGGGGAATTCTGCAAACAACCCGTCAGGGAGTACCACTGCCTTGCTCTCGAGAGATTCCTTTTCCGTACTGATGTAAACGAATCCGGCAATCAAGATGAATATTATGGGGTTGCCAATGAGCCACATTATGGCGGTGGGGGCCCTCTGATATGTGTGGACGATCAGATACATCATGCCGTAAACCTGTTGGGAGAAGGTCCCCACTCCCGAGCCGCCAGCGAGCATGTCCTCGGCAGCCTCAATATCCTCTTTCGTCAGAGCCGCCTCCGCCTCCCGTTTCTCATCCTCACTGCCATTTTTTTGTTCTTTCGCATTCTTCTTCTTCTTCTTCTTCTTCTTCTCCTCCTCCTTCTCCTTCTCCTTCTCCTTCTCCTCTCTTTCTTTCTCCTCTTGAAGTTCCTTTTCATGCAGCTCCAGAAATACCTCTTCAAGAGTAGTCTGCGAGAGAGCTATCTGCTCAATTTTTAGCTCTGCCTTCTTCTCGTGTAGCTCCTGAAATAGAGCGGGGAACGACTTTTCAGCATTTTCCCTGGGAATGGCAAAACTGCACTCAGCCCCGACATCGGTAAGCGTTTTAATGACGCCGACTTCGCTGGCTGAAAGGTGCTTTTCGAGCACAGCTCGAAGAGCACCAATATCGAACTCGTCCATTTTGACAGAAATTGCCTCCTTGACAACATGGAGGTGGAACCCGATTCCGAACTTGGTCTTTAGGTCCAAACTTGTACCTTGGGCTTGAATTTTACCCTTCCCAACCACAGCTACGCTATCTCCGAGAGCATCAGCCTCTTCCATCGAGTGAGTCGTCAGAATGATAGTTCTGCCTTTCTTCTTCTCCTCAATCATTTTCCAGACAGACTGCCTAGCAATGACGTCCATACCTGTAGTTGGCTCGTCCAAGACAATAAGCTTGGGGTCACCGAGGAGGGACAAAGCTACAGACAAACGACGCTTCTGACCACCCGAAAATGAGCCGACCAGCTCATCAGCCTTGTCTTGCAGGTCCACAAGGGCGAGAGTTTCGCTTGAGTAATTGACCCCGTCACCAATCACTCCCTTCATGGTACCGAATAAGGTCACGTGTTCCTGAGCCGTCAAGCTGTCATACAAGACATCGTGCTGGGGGCAAACACCGACGTTGGCTTTCACCCATTCCTTGTTCTTTATCGCATCAATGCCGTTAATGGTGATTTCTCCAGAAGTGGGGGTCTCGCTGGCCGTCATGCAGCGGATTGTGGTTGTCTTCCCGGCACCATTATGACCCAAAACAGCCGTGACCTGGTTGTTGGGAAACTCGACCGAGAGCCCATCGATCGCTCTCAACTCCTTCTTTTTGTCCTTGAGGTCCGGGGATTTGAACACCTTCACGAGGTTGGAGATTTTAACCCCGCTGAAAGCGCCGACTGGAATTTCATCCTCGCCCTCTTCAACTTTCGCGTTGCCGGAGAGGGGCCGATATGACCACCACTTGGCGTCAAAAAGAAATGCCTTATTCGTTTGAATTGGGGGGCCGTGAGCCTGAGGCACGATCTGCTCAAAGTAAAAGCCCAGGAACAACCAAAGAATAGAGGACAGGGGCATCATCCAGATGGCATTGAGGACTAATCCAGTGACTTCCACCGCTACACCGATGGAGTCGGCTTCCTGGAATTCCCAGAAAATGTGCGAGATGCTAATCGGGGGGAAGAGAAAGAAGAGAGTTGAAACTGAATCATCCCACCCTTTATCGATTCCCAAGAGCCTAACAGGGTAGTAAGCAACAGAAAAGACGATCATTAAACTTGCTCCGGCGACGAACATCTGCATCCCAGTTTTAAAGAAGGGCTGCATGCAGGCTGCTAGGCTCAGGAAAGATATCATGTATAGGAAGAGGGTAGCAGCAACCAGGAGGAGGTTTTGGTGCTTCAAAATCTGTGTCACGAAAAGGAGGAAAACGAAAACAAAGACCGGGACGATTAAGTCCAGGATCTTGGTGATAGCCCAGCTGCGAGTTAAGTCAGGTGATTAGTGCCGAGAGCGGGTCTTGAGGGGTTAGGCGAAACACAGCCTTTTGTACAGAGAGCGACAGAAAAGGTCCCGTTCGGAGCGTCCACGTGACGAAACCAGGACCGCTGATCGTTGAAAGAACGCGTTTAAGCGGTGGTGCTGCACTCTCACTGGTTCTCCCCTCTCAGAAAAACTCACCTCGCCCAGTACGCTGACTGACTCGTTCCCGCGAGGTAAAGTGCCTCCTTTATACCCCTTTCTTTCTCCTGCCCTAACTTGGTGAAGAAAGACTGGATGGTTACGAAAAAGACCGAAGCGGCAAGCTGCGGCCAAGCAAACTTCACCACACAACCAGCTCCCTCGCATTCGGGCTTTGAGAAGGGAAAGGGGCGGGGGACTATGCTGTCACGGGGTGATTGAGAATTTGTAATGAGTTGGAGCCTGGAGGCAAGGTCCACTAGGCGGTTGTCACCAAAGGCCATTATACTAGACGATTCCGTGACTGCAGGCATATAAACGAGTGGAGGGGAGAGAAGCTCGTTTGTTACCAGGTCAACGTTGGGCACGTAGCGACCCTCAGTAAGCGTTTCATTGTAAAGGAGTGTGAAATCCTTTGAGTTACTAGAATCCACGATGGAAGTGAAATCAACACAAGCATAGTAGGTCGCAGGGTTCTCAAGATACGCCAACTCGTAATCGGAACGCGTCTCAAACCCTTGATAGAAGGTGAGTGCAACATCAGGGTCAGTTACACCGCAGCTGGCCCCAAGAGATATCATGTAGTTTCTTGCAGTATCAGATGACGACGGCACGAAAGCAGTTTGTCCCATAAAGGTGCAGCTATTCGGAATTTGAGCACTGAGTTCGCTTTCCAGCGCCTTAACCTCAGACAGGGTCAAACGGTCGTCTGGAAAGACAAGCACTATAACCGCCAACCAGAAGGTTACATAAAGGGGCATAATGAAGTACTCTGCGGCCAGCATAAGAGGGGACCGACGAGCAAGAACGTAGTTCTTGCGGACGAGGATCTTCGTCATCTCCCAGTTTGACTTTGCTGGAGGAGAAGACATACTGATATTCACCTCAAAAAGTCTTTCCGAGGTTCGAAGGTGGGGGAGATGTGTGGGTGCTATTTTAAACTAAATAGGGCACATTAGGGGAATACGGGGTTAGTAGGGGGGTTAGTAGGGGAGTAGGAGGAGATAGGTAGAGCGCAACGACTTACAACGGTCTATATTGACTCAATTAACTCAATTAACCTTTTCAATTAATTACTTGTCCGCCGGTCTTCTCCGGGCTCCGGGCTCTCCGCCGGTCTTCTCCGGGTTCTTGCCGGTCTGTTCTCAGTATTGTTTTATTTTTCCTCCAAAAAACAACTCAAACATTTATTTTATCATTTATTATTCATCAGTGTGCGCTGAGCTTAGCTCGCGTACTAATTTTTTTTGAACTGACTTCCCTTTCAACTTTTCCGAATTTTTTTGCTCTACCAGGGTATTTCTTTTTTTTTGGATCTCTATCTTTAATAAAAACTAAACCATAACAAAAAGAAAAATAACAATGTGTTGTTGTTCACTTGTTTCAAGTTTGCTCATGACGCCTCTTACGTGCATTATGCCTTAACTCCTCAAAGTCGATAGTCCCGGCAAGGAAGTCAAGTGCTGCATTAATATCTCCCTCACCAGCCCAGAATCTTCCTGTGCCCTCTTCGCCAGCGGTAATGTCCATCTCTGCGTCAATTATGCCGCAGAACCTGTCGTCAATTGTGCCCGCATAACCTAACGCAGGATCCTCGGCAGTTGAAAAATCATACTCTTTAATGCTTACGCTCCCAGCATCGCCTCTGCTTTTACTCTCATAACTGCTCTCATTCTTGCCCATTCTTGCTCTTTCCATTGTTTTCTGTTTTTCCGTCTTTGCTGGTTCCATAGTCGTCTCATGAAACCCATCAACAGGGGTAAGCGTCGTAAACCACCAGCACGCAGTCGCCCCGACGCCAAAATACGAGGCAGTAGCGTAGACTCGCCGTCCTCTTTTGGATTTTGTGTTGGCAACAAGTGACTGCTCTGAAGAAGAAACACCTGGCCGGTCTATAGTAGTTTGTTGAGCAATCGCACGGCTAAAATTCTCATGGTATTGTGCGTAAAAAGTTCTATCGCTGTACAATAAAATATCCAAGTCAGATCCTTCATCAGGAGGTTGTCCAGTTTCCTCCACCTGCGTTTTCACCATGTTTGTGAGCTCTTCAGCGTTCCAACCGAAAGCCTTTTCGAAGCCATCTGAAGTATACAACCTACTCTTTCCTTTATCAGAAAAGCATCCGTAAGTCCAACTCTCCTTCATGGCGGCTTCATCACTCAAAGACAAGGACGCAGCGACTTCTGCATTAATCTCTTTAAAACTCAGAGGATTTCCCATGAGCAACATTATCTCCTCCTTGAATCCTTGACTGGGTACCGAGAACAATTCCTTCTGTAAAAAAGACAGCTCTTCGCAGAAGAGAGCTTCCATCGGAATTTTATGTCTCGAGGCCTCCTCCAGCGCCTGAGAGAGAGCCTTAGTGTCCCTTAGCCTCATTGCATACGTCACCAGGGTGCGTAGAAAACTCAACCATCCAATATGTTGATGGGTATCAACCGTTACGGTACAAGCAAATGTGTTTAGGAGCGATGACATAGCAAGGTCAAATGTCGGTGGAGCTTTCTTCACCCGCTGGCCCTGGTTGCTTGGCGCACCTGGGATGCAAACCTTACCACGTCGTACGCAATTCTTGCATGGGACATTCATGCAACATTTTATTTTCAGCTTTTTGCACGACTCACATGCCGTGGCAGACATACGTGAAACGGTCGATGAAAGAGAAGCTGAAATCGAGAAAGCAGTCCAGAGAGTTGAGAACAAAATTAAATCACTGAAAATGCCTTCCAAAAGTTTAGATAATATATTCAATATGGGCGGCTGCCTCCGACGGATGTACTCGCACATCCTCCCCATGGACGAGGATGAATTATTCCCCGTTGTAGAATCTAGAGATTGTCTTACCCCCTACGAGACAGCTTGTTTCAAGGCGCTAAGGCGCCTAGGGTTCCTCATCTTCATATGCTTCCTCATGATGCTCACAATTAATCTATACATCGGCGCAAAGGATAACCTGAGTTCAGTTGAGGAATTTCAAAACGTTGCAGTATCTCTCCCGATGCTGCCTCAGTTTATCCTTAGCATGAGGATTGCTAGGAAAGACGAAGGACTGCTACCCAAAACATTAAACTGGTTCCGCTTAACGCTCATGTTCTTCCTCCTCATAGAATTGTCGAAGCTCTTCAGCGTTCAGAACAATCTATCCATAGTGTGCAATTTGAAAGAGGATGCAATAAAGGACGGACACAATCCGTCAGAAACAGAGTGCTCTGAGGCAGTTGCAATGCTCAGCATGATCACCCTTTTTCTTTACGTCGTCACGACGCTATTTCAATTTGGTACAGTCAGTAAGTTGTCTACGCAGTTCATGAGGCGAAATATCGCTAAGCGCTTTTTGGCGAACCACAATCTCCTCGAAATCGAAAGCCTTGTGAGGAATAACGATAATAATGTCTAGTAGTTTGAATGTTTATATCCAAACCTATCTACATCTTTTCCCGCATTACGTTTTCCTGCTCTTTGCCTTTCTGCTTTCCCTTGCCTTTGCCTTTCTACTTTCCCTTTCGCCCCCTCTTCTTCTTCTTACCCCCTTTAACATACACATAACAATATCTAGGTCCTGGACCTGTCGACCTGGTCCTTATGTTGGAATGCCTTGCTCTCAAAGAGCCCGGAGCTGAGATCCTCGTAGAACTGGGCCTTGTCTACCTTCCTCGCCTTGCGGATCCTCTCATTAGCCATCTCCCTTCCCATCCGTCTCTCCTCCAATCCCCTCTCCTGCTCTCTGTCTCCCCCGACCGCAAAAACCTCCAAGTTAAAGAGGGTGAATGGGTTGCTCGACATGGACAAACACATACTGTCAAGTCCGTCGCTGCCGTCGCTGCCGTCGCGCTCTTTCGTGCCCACAAGCGATCCGCTCTCATATGTGAGGTCCCCATCCCCCCTGGCCCAACACTCTTCAAAGTCCTCCCCCACCCACAGCCTGCAGCCCCCCTCCAGCCCCCCCCCGAAGCCAATCCCATGAGGCAGGCCATCAAACCCCTTGGAGCGCGCCGAAGAGTTCAGGTAGAAGAAGTTTCTCTGCGCGTTCCTCGGCCGGAATATCTTCGCCGGCCCCGAGCGACCAATGGAAAAAAGGAAAGAATCGCCGCCGCCGGAAAAGTTGGGGGAGTCCTTAAGCGTTGTGTTGACGTAAGCCCCAAAGGTCGTCATTGTGCCCTCATCCTGAAAGAAGAACACCGCGGGTCCCGAGTATGACGCCAGAGAATGCAGAAGCCGGTTGAACGACAGCCCATCGCTTACTGAAGAGTAAAGACAGGTCCATCGAGAGCAAGAAAAGGCGGAGTCCGCCAAGGGGAAAAGAGGAAGGTTCCGGAGATTTCTGATATTCTTCGGTTGGCTGCAATCAAAGAAATAGCTCGTCTCAGGAACTACTGGCAAATGAAACTCAGCCTGTTCCACCCCAAGTCTCCTCTTTATCCCCGCGGTGACTAGAAGGTGCACCAGAGGGAATTGTGATATCATTTCATCGACCTGCCTATCGATTTCACGCGTTTTTGACAGGTGCCCGAGGTGTTCCCCGAGTTCGAGGTGTTCCCCGAGTTGCCCGAGTTGCCCGAGTTGCTCCAGTTGCTCCAGGTCAACTACTATGTGCTTCTCTTGCCCTTTTTTTCTGCTAATACTACTGCCGGCAGTCCCCTTGACTGTAGACGCAGGCTCCCGGAGCGGTTCAAATCCATTTAGGACAAGAGCCCCGTCAAGAGCTTCGGAGGGGGAGCCGAAAAACTCGATCCACCTCAGAATGCATTTCTCCGGTCCCCTCAACGAAAATAGTTCCTCTGCAAGGGAAACAAAATCCTCCAGGGGCAACTCCGACTTCAGAGCGCCCAGGCTAGAACCGGGCGCAAAAACACCAGACACCCGGTTGCCGACAGGTAGGTCCTCGTACAATCTGCTGATGATCACCACACTGCTACTGGGTAACAGACTCGAAAAAGGAACACTGGCACAAGAATCAGAATTAGAAGAAGAATTCTTTGACGTCTTTACACCAGTCATTTTCTCGGAGTTCTTCCCAACCTCACCTCCTTCACCTACGGAGGAGGAGCCCTGTGAGAGCTTCTGTCCCATGGCTGTTCGAGATGGCCCAGCCAGGCCCAATCTGTTTGACAATCACCCTCTCCTTTTATTTGGTCGCGTTGCGTTCACCAGGTCAGGACGAGGGAGGGAAATAAACTAGTGTTGAGTGTGTGTGTGAGTGTGTTGTGTGCTTGTGCATTTTCAGAAGAGCCACCTGCCTGGCGGCCAAGCCTTTCTCACATCCTAAATAATGGCCCTTAAGACGACATTTTTTTCGTTTTTCACCCTTTTCGTCCCTCTTTTGACTGCTCTCGCCTCTGATGGCAACCAAATTGGATGCAACTCTGCAGTGAAGCTTCAGCATAAATCGACGGGGTATTACCTTTCTTCAATGGGAATAAATTGGGGCTCTGGATCAGGGCAGCAAGCCGTGACAACGCAGCACTCCAGGGCCAGCAGTGACAGCATGTTCCTCATCAAGGATGCTCACCCCAGCTCAGAGAACAAGGGGGAATGTGACTTAGGCCAGCCGATAAAATGCGGGCAGACGATCCGCCTGGAGCACCTCAACACGCAGAAGAACGTCCACACCCACGCGTTTCGGTCCCCCCTCACCAACAACCAGGAGGTCTCTGCCTTTGGGGAGCAGGGGGTTGGTGATAGCGGGGATGACTGGGTTGTTATCTGTGCAACCAAGTCTGGAACGTGGGAACGAGGGGAAAATGTCGAGTTTAGGAGTGTCGACACAGGCAGATACCTTGCTAGCAGCAACAACGCGAAGTTCACGCAGGCCAACTGCCCAAACTGCCCGATTCTTGGACACTATGAGGTTATGGCTCTTGGAAAGAGTGGGGGAAAGAATGGTGTCACGACCTTCAAGGCTGACATCGGGGTATTCGTACAGCCCAATTAAACGGAAACCCGGCAGTGTACTTTGAGATTTCGCTGGAAACAATAATTTATAAGAAGTGCTAGGTTTTAGAACTCTATTAGTGGCGTGCGTGTGTGTTATGGGTCTATTTCACTGAATTCTTCCGTCGCAAAATCTACGCCAGAAAACAGGGCTAAGTTTCTATTAGTGGCGTGTGGTTAATTACTGTTTCACTGAATTCTTCCGTCGCAAAATCTACGCCAGAAAACAGGACTAGCAAGAAGACGAAGTAAATAGTGGGCAAAAATATGAAGCAGAAAGAGTCGATCGTTCCAGCGGTCTTTCTTGCGATATATTCTGTTGGATCTGATATGGCGTGATTCAGTTGGGTGTCGTCGTTCGCACGCAGTACCCCATTGTCTTGTGGATCATTGCTCAATTCCTGGGGAGATGTTTCTGTTTGAACATTACCGACATTGCCAGGATCTAACTTTTTCTCTCTCGGTGGGCCGCCTATCTCCAAGTCATAAACATCAAGAACGACTTCCTTACCCGCCCCAACGTAAACCTTCCCCTTCTCCCCACCTTCCTCCCTGCCCACAAACGACCTCATTCTATCTGAAATGCTTCTATTCGACGAAGATTTTAATGTTGACTTCCGCTTCTTCATGAGTTTATGGGCGCCCTGCACAATGGCCCGGCGTCGGAAATTCCATTCTTTGAGGATGAAGGGGCGAAGTACCGTCTTAACTATGAAATTGTGATGCGCCGCTAGCCCGTCGTCTTGCTGCAGAGCGTGGACAACGTCGAACCACTGTTCAAAACTAATATTACTCCCAATAGAATCGAGATTTTTTTCCCCCAAAATACGCTGCAACCGGGCATGCTCAACGTCGGACAGCACGAGGTTGTTTATAGCACCCAATAGCTCCTGGTTGTTCAAGCTCCCATTACCATCCTCGTCGGCATCTAAATATATCTTTAACAATTCACTCTCTGTAAGCCGCGATTGGGAACTCGTTTTGGTGCAGTAAAGGCTCACAGAGAGCATACTGATGATGAGAGTCACCAGGGCACCGACCGAAGATACAGTGTATAAAATCGAAATTGACGTCCATTTGCCGATTTTAGGGACAAGCTCGCTGGCCACCAAGTAGATCGCCGCATCTGTGAGCAGAATAGTCATTCCGAGTCCGACGCGCTCGCCACTGTCGGGATTCAAGATGAAAGTCAAGAATCCGGCAACGGTAACTAAAATAAGAGGCATCATAATCCCACCAATGTAAGTCAAAGATTGCCGTCTCAGAACGAATTCATACGTCAAGGAAGGATAAGGCTCCACGCAGCACGCGTAGTAAAACACGCTGTGGACAGTATTCACTTGAAGCAATTCAAACTCATTGTGAGGTTTGTAAGTGCCGAGTCCAAAGGGAGTGTCCACGCCGTCAATGGATCTGGGCTGAAGATCTACCTGGAAGCCATGGAATGACCAGCTGCCCATCGTAAACTTGCATCGTTGTGTGTCGAAGGGAAATTGCGTCAGGTCCATAGCGCAAGCAACCTTTGCCGTCAATGGTTTAGATATGAAAATGCTCCCGTCGCTGTAAACCGACATGTCGAATTTTCTAGTCAGAACTTCAGTGGGTTCAAGAGTTTGATAAATTAAATTGTCTCCCATCCAAATTTCATCTTCATTGAAGGTCACAAAAGACACGTTGCCGAATTTTGTCTTGTCCCAAGACAATCGCTCGTCTTTCCAATAGTGCCTAACCCAAGAAACAAATT
>Ga0115554_1000416_pt1 | contig 28987 bp, 23 predicted proteins | sample COGITO_mtgs_1104_3_FD_87283 | JGI IMG/M metagenome (GOLD analysis project Ga0115554, IMG submission 87283) | Pelagic marine microbial communities from North Sea - COGITO_mtgs_110404 | ecosystem: Environmental > Aquatic > Marine > Epipelagic | place: Germany:Helgoland, sampling site Kabeltonne... | reverse complement strand
GCTGAAAGTGTGTTTTAGGAGGATAATGATAAAGAGAAAAACCATCTTGGTGAAGGAAGGCGTGTGGAAGTATGATTTTTATCTTGTCGTAGAAAATGGAAACAATGACGACAACAACACTCAATGTAAAAACCCCTCCCCACATTTTCAGAGTCTGAAAGAGATTATTGTCTTTCTTAATTTCTGGTTTCTTCCTGAAACTTCTGCCCACAAAAATCGGGCGAGAAATAAAAAATAGATAAAATCTCATTTACACTCCAAACGACAGTCGTGCGCACTCAGTTTTTGCATCAAGCTGTTGACATACTAGCAAAGCTACCTTCAAGCCAGCGCGAGTCTCACAAAGTGGGAATTCAAAATGAATTTGTCTCCCTCTGCCTCGTCTGCGCTAATCGGCTCAGTCACTGGGATCGTGGCAGTGCTCCTACTTAATGCAATTTCGGGGCAGTACTTTGCAAAAATATCGCATGGCAAAAGAGGGGGGGAAACAGCCCAGAATAATCTAACCTCGACCACATTGTCGAAGGTAAACTCGCCCATCAGGGCAACCAAAAAAAGCGAGAGCGAAAAACAGCTAGCGGAAATCGAGCCGATGGAGACGATATCAATGACGCCAATTTTGAACACAATAAAGCGGCATAGCCAATCGTTCGACGAGTCAGGAATCCCGACTTTGGTTGTAGGAATAGCAGGTGGATCAGGGTCAGGAAAGACCACTCTGGCCGATGCGATTTTTAGTGCGCTTGGTAGGGAAGAAAACGTCACATTTATTTCTCACGACAGCTACTACAAGGACCTTTCATCCTGGACAATGGCACAACGAGAGGCGCAGAACTTTGACCACCCCAACAGCCTGGACACTGATTTGCTGGTTGAACATGTCAAGAAGCTGCGGAAGGGAGAAAGTGCTGACATCCCAATATATGATTTCAGCACCCACTCAAGAACCAAAAATACAACTACAGTTATTCCGAGAAAAGTTATTTTGGTAGAGGGGATATTAATCTTTACTGAACCGGCTTTATCAGACTTATTGGATGTGAAGATATTTGTGGACACTGAGAGTGATGTGAGGTTGATGAGAAGGATTCAGCGCGATTGTCAGGAAAGAGGACGGAGCATCGAACAGGTATTGCAGCAGTACACAAAGACTGTAAGGCCCATGCACATTGAATTTGTCGAGCCTAGTAAGCGCAAGGCTGATATTATCGTGCCAGTCGGTATCAACAGCGTTGCTTTGAGTCTTATAACCGACCATCTTAAGGTGGCTTTGGATGATTTGTATGGAGGGGTAAGGTACATCAAGACACCGTTTGACGAAAAAAATAAACAAGAACGAGTCATAGGGGTTAATAGTGGTCGAAGCTCTCCAATAAATTTGTTCTAAGAAAACATAAGAAACGTTAACGTTGTAACCAAAAAGAGAGAGAACAAGCTTGCCAAACAAAAAACAAAAAATTCTGTTCACAATCACTCGCATTACACCAACAGGTCGCTGACGTCGTCATCTGCGAAATCCTCTTCTTCCCTGGCACCGCCGCCGCCTCCTCCTCTGGCCACGCCCTTGGCAGACGGCGCCTCCAATTTATCCCTCTTCTTGGGGCTGTTTCTCTCTGCCTTACTCTCCATCCTTGAACCGCCACTATCCTTGCTCTCGCTCTTGCTGCTGTTGCTGTTGTTGTGCATGGCATTGGTCATAGCTCCGCCTCCGTTTCCACTAGCCCCACCGCCGCCATGTTTTGCTTGACTTGCTAAAGCGCGATCAAGTTTCACCAATTTTTGCTGATAACTTTCGTAGGGTCGCCCTAAGTCCTTACAAATCGCGACCAGATACCTCAGGCACTCGCTGTTCTCGGGGTACTCTTCGTGAATATTTTCGTACAATTGTAGTGCTTTCGCGTAATTTCCCATACGCCTGAACCGAGAGAGAAGATGTAAGAAGGTCAAAAAAATTATGATGGATTAGTTTCATCATCGTGGGAAATTATGAAAGATGATAACTAACGTAACGTCTCTCCCTGCCGAAATTACTCACCTGTAGCAACTCGTTACCATGAGTCTCCACTTCACCTCCGTGGGTTGTATTTGGCTGGCACGCTCAAAGTAGTGGATGCTCTTTTCATACATCTCATGCTTCACAAACCAGACTCCCAGCCAGCTAATGACATCGAGATTGACAGGGTAGTGCCTGTAACTTTCGAGCTGGTAGTGGAATCCTTGCGATTCCTCGTTCTCCTTGCTGAAAATCTGTCCCAACCTGCTGAGTACACCTGGGTCGGTAGGAACCCTTGTGATGAGGACGTTAAACCACTTCACTGCCTGCTGGCTTTGATTCTGCTGCTCGTACAAATTAGCAATCTGGTAGATGACTGCGGGGTTGTTGGGGATGATTGTATGAAGCTTCTCAAATGCTTGTCTGGCTTCCTCGGGACTCTGCATACGCATGTTCGTGAGACCAAGGTTGTATATTGCCTCGACACAGTCAGCCTGGACGCCAATTGCCTCCAGGTAGAGCTCTTTGGCCCTGTGGTACTCCCTGGCCATGAAAAGACAATTACCCTTATTGACCAGCGCCTTGGCGTTGTACCGGCTGTTTCGGACAGCAAGATCGGCGTACTGGTTTGCGCTTTCCATCTCCCCCTCAAGAAAGTAAATGAAGCTCAGGTTCGTAGCCGCCATGGCCTTCATTCCCTGCTCCTTCTTTTCGAAACTCTTCAAAACACTGATGGCCTTCTCGAAGTTCTTGCTCTTCAAGAACTGCAGTGCCTGTTCGATCTCCATCTTGCTAGCTAGATTGTCGTGATCCACCTTCAAGGCGTCACAGACCCAGCTATAGCCGACAGTCCAGTCGCGCTTGTCCAGCGCAGGGGCGATTAGCCGAGCCGCAGTGATGATGTAGTGCTCTGCCTCTTTCCTTTGCTTCTTCATCTCCTCCCTCAGCGTATCAACCCTAGCCTGCCCGACAGCCTCTGCCTCAGCAGCTGCCTTCACTTCGTCTTCTTCATCCTCCTCTTCCATTCCCACGATGGGGATCGCGAGTAATTTGTTAAACCCCCTCTTCATTTTCTCCGCATCCCCAAGGGCATAGTAGCACAAAATTAAATTGAAACCGCTCTGGAAGTCGGGGTTGCTGTTCATGATGGTCTCAAATTGGCTGATGGCATCCTGAAATTGACCAAGCCTAATGAAGGCGTTTCCTATGTTCCTGAAGATCTTAAAGCGGACCTGCAAGTGAAACAGTGACAATGTTGGTTGATTGGTAGGTGGTAGGTAGGTAGTCACAAGAGACAGGGTGAGGTCAGTTTTACTTTTTGCTAAAGGCTAGTTACCCACTTCACCAAGCTATCCAAACACTCACCTCTTTCCCGCTATTGGGAATTTGATCAAGGGCCATGTGGTACATTTTTATTGCCTGGGGGTATTTCTTCTGGCTATAGTAGATGTTTCCCATGTTGACTCTGAGTCTCCCACTCTGAGGATACTGCTTGTTCTTCACCACAAGAGTATAGGTGTTCAGTGCCTCCTCCATCATGCCGTTCTGCTGATAGCCGTTAGCGAGACAAAACCACACACTGTAAGTCAAATCAACGTTAATCTGATCTACCAGGCCGTTCTCATCCCTGTGCTTGCATAGCGCCTTCTCCTTTTTCCCGGCTTCCTTTGCCTTTTCCAAGGCCTTTGTAAACTCGTGCTTTGAAGAATGCATTGCGCTTTCCTCAATCAATCTGTGAACCTGCTTCTCCATTTCCTTCGCAAGATCCTCCGCGCTGTTGTCCGCTTTCTCCACCAACGTTGCGGCAGTATTGGAGCGTTGGTTGAGCGGGTCAAAAGTCCTGTTCTGTCCTCCCTTGCTACTGAATCCGGCCCCGGCCATCGATGTCAAGGGTCGGCCACCTGCAGCTTCCCCCGCCTGGGTCCCCATTCGACTTCCGGGGGCAGCAGCATCCTTGTTAACCTTCTTGGCTCCAAAAGAGTAGCTGCCAGCTGCTGTTCCCGGAACGGCCGCTGTCTTTTCATCCAGGGTAAAGTTAAAGTCATAGTCATCCTCCCCTACGTTATTGTCGTTGCCTCGGAACATTATAGTTTTACTGTGAATGTAAATAATTCACTTCACAAAATTTGAATGCTTCTTCTTCGGTGAGACCTTCACCGGGCGGGGGAAAGCAGAAAGGGCAAACGATCAAAGACCCTTGTCAACTGTAAACAATTCATGGCCAAAAAAACAATTAATCTGGTGGTGTTTCCACCCATCCGCAGCGTTGATTGCCGGCGGCCACTTCCGTTCAAAGTTTCTTTCACAGACAAACCCAAGCAGACAACCTACAGTGACGACGAAGTCAATGTGACAAAATGCATCATAATGGGGTTGGTTGGTCTGTGCTCAAACGTGATCTGCGGAAGTGGACCCCAAATGGATGATGCATCTGCGGAGATTTTGACATGGGCAAACAGGGTAGTGCGGGATGGGGTGAAGGAAGGAGGAATCACAATTTGCCTCACGGACAAGGAAGATGGGAGCTTTGTCGTTCCAGACGTCGGCATCATAGATGGGTTCGAGGGCATCGTGACCGTCATTTTTACAACGGACGACGGTAGCGGTGAGAACGAGAATAGTGTCCTCGATAAGCATCTGTCGTCTCTTAGGAGCAGAAGGGGTGACAGCAACTCAAGCAGCCATCACATCCATAACAACGGCAATGGTGACAATAAATCCTTCCGCTCCGCCCTCTTAAAATTCGAACGAATCAATGCCCATCTCGCGAACGAACGAACTTGGCTTGCGTGGATCCGAACTGCCGTATCAATCCTTGGGTGTGCTTTCACATTTTTAGGACTTGCAGAGAATAGTGACTCTGGTTACAACTGGGCGAGCATTACTTTGGGTGTTGGGTTTGTTGCATGTGTTCTGCTCACATTCTTCACGGGATGGTTCCGATATAAGCAGGTGAAAAATCTCCTCACTAGACAGACCCAAGACATTCATGACAATTTTGAAAGGCTGGGAGTCGGCTGGCAAAGCCACATGCTCGGGTTGTTGCTTGTTTCAACAGCAATCCTATATGCTTATGGGGGACCGAAACAAAAATTATACACGTGAAATCGTTTCAAACCTCTGCGTTAAAGACAACCTCTCAGCATTGAATGCCATTGAGAAGTAACAAATACGACACGCCAATTACGTAGCCGGACGTAGCCGGACGCTACACACACAAGTTTTGTGAGGAACTTTGACAGCGATGTTTTCTCAGTCAGCCTCCACAATTCCAATGGCTTGGATCATCTCTACAGGCATGTTTCGAAATTTCTCTTCAAATACTCACGCCCTCTCTTCCTTTGGGTCAGCAAGGCACCCGCAAGCCTCCAGGAGTCAGACCAGATGACAGCCACCACCTTGAAGAGAAAAAAATCTGCACTGCGAGACCAGGGATATGACCCAGAGAAGGTAGGAACAGACAATATCTTCTTCCGCGACGACAGCAGAGGTGCTTTTGTTCATCTTCAGCAACGAGACTTTTACGAAATCCGATCTGGTACACGAAGATTGTAAGAAAAAGCAGGATACAATAAATGGGTGAGATTTTTGGCGAAAGCATTTTTTTTCTTAAATAACTAATAAATTTACCAGGCAACCCGATGTATATACCCCTAAACAATATTTTATTAATCGTTTAACCCAACGTGCAAGGTTAAGGGCATAGCCATGTGGGCTGTGCAAAAGTATGAAAAAGATAAAATTCGAATTTCGTTTACTTAAATACATATTTGTAGTACACATTTCTTTCATAATATTATTTATATATATATAATGATGATTTATGAATACGAAAATTTTAAAAAAAATTGTATATGTCATTATTTTTTCGATAATAAAATTTTAAATTTTTTAAATATATTAAATTATAATATATTTGAATAAATTATTTTTAATTATTGATTCCAAATAAATTTTATGATATATTAAATTAATATTATGAAAGAAAATCGTATGACAAAAATGTATTTAAGCAAACAAACTTCAATTTTTTGGGGAGATCCAGATTTTCAGGTCGAGGATTTTTCCTTAGGAGTATTATTATCTAACAGGGGGGGGTGTGGTTATTGTTACATTACCTTAGGAGTAACTATTCCAAACCCATTTAAATAATATTCGCAAAAATATACTAGTGCATTTACAACGGTTTTTATGTTCTTCAGTATTTTCCAAGTTGTGTCAATTTCCCTTCTTTGTATGCAGCAAGTTGTGCCTGCGTGAACTTTTTCCGTCGTCCCTCGATTTCTCCTATGCCGATGCCCTCCTCATCATAGTGGACAATAGCCGAAGGCGGAAGATCACCCTGGGCGATCCTATTCACCGTTGTGAACAAAGGGAACTCCTTCTCCCAGCCTTTGGCAATGAGGAGTTCCTGCACTTCATCGCTGGTCAGAGTGCCCTGCAACTTCTGCCCACCCAATAGCTCCTCTTCGATATCCCCAAAAGTCTGACGCCCTTTGCCGTTAACAAAGGCTTCTGCACACTTCCTATTCCTTCCACCGTAGCAAGTAGTGATGAGATCAGCCATCCCGCAGCTCTCCCAATAGGTCTGATCATTTGTGTTGGGAAATGTTTTGCCTATAAGATTTTTCATTTCTCCGAAACCCACTCGCATGATCGCAGCCTTGGCGTTGTTTCCGTACCCCAACCCGTCAATAAAACCGGCTGCGAGGGCGACGATGTTCTTGAGCGTGCCGCACATCTCCACAGCAGCGACGTCCATGCTTGTCCTAACGTGAAACGAGCCTGTGTGGAAAAGTTTCTCAAACACTTTTGAGTGACTCTCATCATAGGCGCCGATGGTAGCCTCTGCAAAGTTGCCCTCAGCGATCTCACTGGCAACATTCGCGCCCATGAGAACAGAGCAACCATCGATGTTGGGGATTTCGCGCTGGATCACCCCGCTAATCAAGTTGAAGCCATCTCTGTTAATCTCCATTCCCTTGATTAGACTGACGGCCTTTGCCCCAGGCTTGACCATGTCCCCAGCCTTCATGAGCTCGCACGTCTCCTGGATGAACTGATGAGGAGTAACAAAAACGAGGAGGTCTGCCCCCCTGCACGTTTCCTCAAGAGAGGGGCAGGCCTTGACATTGTCCCCGAGTTTAATTCCTGGCAGGTACTTAACATTCTGCATTTCATCATTTTTTTTTTGGCAAGGGTCAGGATTAGCCACGACATAATCCACGTGTGGAAAAAATAGTAAGTAGCAAAGCTCACCTCGCGTTGCCGGTTAATTACACTGGTCAGAAGCCTTCCCATGTTCGACTTGCCAGAGTGCTTCCACCACTTGAAAAACTCATTACGCGAAACATAGCCGCTCGAATCTGCGTCCATCTCGCTCAAAGCCGCAACGCTGTTATTGATAGAACGGATGAGATTGAGGATGACACTCGGCGCTGGTTTACGCTCGAAGAACGACACTCAAAAAGCATGGGGCACTCACTCACCTTTCAGCTCGCGAAATACTAACTCCAACTTCAGCCCCTAAAAGCTGCAATGCCGTGGCGTCCATCTCACCATTTACAAGGTGGGGGCTCACAACTTTCCAGGCCTCAGATATCTCAGCGTCATCGGCACCGCCGATCGTCTCCTCGTGCACATACATCCGAATCGTGTCGTTGAATTCATCATGCTTTATTGCATTCTGAGCTGCAAGCCAGGCAGCAGCTGAACCCCAATTTCCACTACCAATAAACGCAACAGTGTGTTGATTCCTGGTGGCTTCAGAAGGCAGACAAACACCGCGGGTTACTGAGGATGATCGGAGGGTTGCAGAAGAACCGATTCCTGAAGTACAAGAGAAGAGAGACGGGCGGAGTGTTCGCCGAGCAAGAGACTGCATCATATCGTACCACAATCGCAACAGCGACAGCGATTAAACGAACACACTCAGCGGGAGAAAGTTTAAATTAATTCACCAATCACGATGTACGAACGAGGTTTTTTCCAGCAGTTCTGCAATTTGGAATTGTCACTAAAATAAACACCATAGCACTGCCCTTATACAAGAAACGGGTTTCGACACACAACACTGCCCTTATACAAGAAACGGGTTTCGACACACAACTCGGCTGCGACAAAGAATGAGCATTCCACAGCAGGATTTTGTTTCTTCGCCTTCTCCTTCGGACATTCCCTCGCTCCCTAATGCTTCCCAAAGCGACGCACCCCCCAAACCCCCCTCATGGCAAGGGGACTTCACCTTCTTCGAGCTGCTAGAGGATTCTAGAGGCGAGAAAATCACGATGGAAACACCTTGGCGAGGTCAGATGGATGTTGCTTATAACAGGGATTCGTTCTGTACAGCTGCCCGTAACCATCTCGCGGGTGCGGACGTTCTTCGGGAAATGGTGAGGATTTATCCACAGTATAAGTACATCTTCCGCGGCGACAACTCGCCTCTGCTACTTGCTATCGACGCTGGTCGGAGAGATGTTGAGGTCTATCGTGTCCTCGGAACAACTTGCTTGCCGGACGTCCTGCTCACGAAACGTCCCGGAGGGGAGCCTCTCCACGTCTATGCGGAGAAGAAGGTGGGTTACGCGGTGGGCGTATACCTCGAGTCTCTCACGAGGGCTGCTGCGGATACAGCGTCCATGATGGATTTAATTTCTTACGGTCAGGTCAACCTCTTCTATGAGCAGCTTCGCAAGCGAGATCCGAAGGAACTCGCGCAAGCGCTCTTCAAAATGAAAAAAAACAAAACAAATAAACACTGGAATGATGATTACAACCCTTTTGTCGTATGCATAATTGCGCATGACTCCACGCTGTGCAATTACGTTATGGATGTGATCAGCAACGCCGGTTTGGAGGAATCTTTCCGCCGGCAGTGTCTAGAGAAAGCATATAAATTTGGTCCGCCCATCCACTCTATTCTCGGTAAGGAGGCCGGCCGCGATATCGAGCTTGTTCGAAGAATTGCTACAGCCGGACCAGAAGCAATCAAAATGAAAGCGGAAGTTTGTTATCAGAGTATACCCTTGGAGTATCCTACAGCGCTTGAACTGGCTAACAGCCGGCGAAATCTGTCCCCTATCGACCTGGAGATCTACAATGTACTGAAGCTGATCTCGGATGAGCACGAAAACTCGGAGCTCGAGGTCGTAGCTGTTAAGACGGCTGCGGAGGCAGTTTGCGAGAGAATCGCCTCTGGTGAGGTTATTGATTTGATTGATGCTGATACCCCTCCCAAGCCGCCGCAGACGCAGAGCGCGGATGATGAGGGCAAGAAGAGGAAACGATAGGACAAGTAGCGAAAAATGAACAGCAGAGTAGCAGGGGGTCATATAGAATATGTAAGAGAGATGAGAGAGGTCCGCGGTAATAATTTGTGGCAACTACAACTACTTTTGGTTATTTTTGGGTGTTCCTTCCACCTAATTACATTCTGTTCTTGGCTCACTCCATTTTAGGGTACGACTCAGTACTCATCCGCATCGCTTCAATCTGTTTGCTGGCGCTGAGTCTGCCGGCTTCCAGGGACAGTCGAAGAAGTTCCAGGTCATTTTTCTGATTAACGCTGTTCATTAATTCTTGGAGATCGGCCTTCTTTCTGATGCTATTTTGGCGGAGTAATTCATTTCCACCGTAGGACTCACCATAGGCAGACCGAGCATCGACGATGGCCTCAGTATTTTCGTTTTTGTCCTCATGTTCTTTCCCAATTTCGTCATCGCAACTATCGTCATCTTCTGTCTCGGTAACCATGTTTGTCAAGACAATATCGTCCACACTTAGACGATGGATAAGTCTCGCTTTCATCCGCTCCACCTCTTCGGAGGATTTCCTCAAGGCGTTAACATCATTCTCATCATCATCCTCGATGAACCTCAAGTCGGATGTGGAAAAGTGGTTCGGTCGGGGAGAAGACGATGAGCGGGAATTCCACGCCTTAATCACAGCTTCTTCATTCTCAACAATCATCTGGTGCGTATGCTTCGCGTCGGCTAGGTTGTAAATATTCATGCTGTCTTCGATCCTTTCCTGCACCCTTGCTGACTCTTCAACAAACTGCAGCGCCCGTACACGATCAATCTTGACCCTCCCATTGTTGTCAGTGTCAGTGTTATGTTGTGAGTTGTCATGATAATGTTTTACACCGCTTGCTCCGCTATCAGGACTACCCCACGCCTCATAGATATGCGATGGGACCGTGATAACTTCGCCATCACCAGCCTCTTCAACCTCCATCTGAAGAGTCTCCCCACCCCTTTGGCACAGTTCTAACGGCGACTCTTCGCTAACTTCCACTCTGTAATTCTGCTTGTTTATTAACTCTTTCTTATATTGAGATTTGAAAGGAGATAAAGACTGCTTCAGCTGTGGCGTGTTGTGGTTTGTTGAGTTGAGAGCCTTGATCTGGTTGTTATTGGGCTTAGAACGAGGAGATTGATGGGTTGAACTCGACGGAACATTAGGGACATGTGGAAGCTTTGACAGCGATTGCTTGTAGTTTGCGTGCTTGGAAAAGCGGAGGCAAAGAGATTCTTTCTCACGGAAGTTTAACATGGGAGTGATTTTGGGACGATTAATCGACTTTGATGTAATTTTAATCGCAACGCAGACAAGTGAACTACGAGTTCCAGTGAGAAAAGGAACTATGGTGTTTTCTAGGGAGCTGGAAATAAAGAGAAACGGAAAAAAGTAGCAGTAAGACCCGGCACACCCGGCACACCCGGCCGGTCATCTGGCTCACCAATATATATATATCTCGTGACTAACGAAGGCAGATCGATTGCTGCCTATTATCATCATGCACAACCCAGTATCTCGCGACCGTCTTATTAAAATACTAGAGTTTCTTGCCTATCAACATAGCGGATTAAACCAATCCACCACCACCCCCGTCTTCACAACAACTTTTCTAGATCCAGTCAAGGCAACCTTGGCAGCATGTAGCGAGAGGGAAACGAAGTTCATTGGAGATGAAATCGAAAAATTAGTGACATTTTATAAAAACAAAAATGGAAGCTCGAAGGATGCATCTACCACTTACTTTCGCATCGCTCGGCCTGTCCCTCTCCCCGCCCTCTCCATCCCTCCTCGGCTCGCTGATTACGTCGATCCCTCAGACGTGGCATTGCGTACTGACGACACGAATGGTGTGGTGACTGTTAGCCTCCCCCAACTGCCGAGCAATGCTACTTCCAAAGAGAAGAAAGCTTACTTCGACTTCAAAAGCAAAGTTCTGGTCCATGCTGTAAAGAGGCAGCTAAAGAAGATCGTTTTGCCGATCTACACAAATCTTTTCACCAACGTGCTGCAATCCCCTACTGACAACGACTTGTTCGTCGGATTAGGATGTTGCACGTTTGCGAATGGGGTCTCCCACCACCTTTACGAGATTTCTTGTGAAGTCCAGATGGCGCCTGACGGGGCCTTGCTAGTAAGCCCATGCCCTCACTCCTCCCTAAAGCTTAACAGAGACATAATTGAGGCAGTCGAAAATATTGAAGGAGGTGATGTGGCGAACGATTCATCCCGGGCTGACAAGGCCATGGGCGAAATTGCGTCCAAAACGGCCGAGATCTTCCCACCTGACTTATTCCCTGCTGAGCCGGAGACCTTCAAGAAGCTCCTGAAGTGGTCCGCTTTGGTGCTGCACCCAAATGGCGCTTTTGTTGGAGGAGGCGCACTGCGCGCGTCTGCAAGGCCATCGTCGCAACCAGCAACGTCGTCGACTTCGCCTTCCGTCACCGTTGACGACAGCTTCTCTCTCCTGACCCGTCCTCGCAGCACGAGCGCAATCGGCAGAGAGTGCAGGGAGTTCATTTCGCAGCTGAGCGCATCACCAGAAAAACTTGACGTTCCGAAAGGCGTTTATTCTATCACGCATGGCCCAAACGTTGACGTGGAGGAGATGGAGAGAGAAAAAAAAGGGAGGGGGATGCTTAGCTTCTTCAGAAATATTATTGGAACATCACCAACGTCAAATAGGACGAGTTCGTGGACTCAACCGACAACAACTGTGTCGAATGAAACGACAAGCGCTCCAACTGCACTCATTCTCCCAAGCAGTCGAGACCAAGACTTGATTTCTTCCCTGCTTTCCTCTCCCGCGGTCGCTTCCGTTGTCGCATCAGGTCCTCCTGGAACGGGCAAATCGCATTCTATTGCCAATATTATTTGCTCCTTGATACAGCAGAACAAGCGCGTTTTGGTGGTGAGCAAGAATCCCGCTGCTTTAGGTGTCATCAGGGAGAGGGTTCCAAAGGTCTTTAGGGATTTCATTGCGGACCTGAGCGGGGGGGAGGGGGAAGGGATGAGGGGAGTGATGAGGACAGTGGAGACTCTCGTGGAAAAGATCGGAAGGGGGATCAACGAGGAGAATAGAAAGAGGGGTGGTTTGCCGGAGGGGCTAAAGGTTATCGGTGGTGGGCGTGCCACAGGGAAGCGAAAGAGGGGAGAAGGCGGCGACGAGACTGCTACTGATCACGGGGCTGAGATGATGTTTGAGATGGAAAAAATTCAACAGAGGGAAGACATCGTCGATGAAAAAATCAGAGAGTTCTGCGAAATGGAGGGAGATTTCTTTACCAGTGACGAGGGGGCCAACCTTGCGAAAAACTTCCGAGTGCTTTGTATGGAAGATCCACATTTGAAGAGGGCTGAGGCAGTGGGTTCCAGAAATGACCTGGTGAAGGACATAAAAACATTTGAGCATGTATTGGAGGAGAAGCGTTCTTTAAGCGGACATGAGTTCAGCGCGGACTACTCGCAATTGTTTTCTTCAGAGGAAGACACGCCTGAGCTTTACGTCTTAAGCGAGTTGTATGCGACGGTGCTTGAAAAGGTAAAGTTGAAAAGCAGCAAATTCCTGCCGAAACTCCAATCAATTCCATCTTCATTTATCACGGCGATTCCGATAATTGGGAGGGCGAGGAAGGATACAGAGAAGAGGATATACGCTTGGCTAGACAAACATGTGTTTATTGACGGCAAGAGAGGTGGGCAGAGGGGGGAGAAGGAGTGGAAGCTTTGCTGGCGATTCTTGACACTCCACAAGACCATCCGAGTTCTTGAAAGAAAGTACAAAGGGACGTTCGGTACACTGATGGGGGACGACAATCAGCCACGCCTGCTCAATTTTCTGAAGGCGAAATTGCAAGTGGAAGACTCGTCAAGGGGACGAAGTCTCCGCGATATAATGAAGCGCGTTGCAGATATCAGGAAGCTGGAGGATGAGCTCAAGATGCTCCGGCAGAGGAAAGCGGAGGTTGTTTTAATGCTGGCTGAATGGAAGACACTGAAAAATCTGAGCAGAGGCTTCGATAACGAGAGCCAGGCAAAGTTGATTCGTTTCTCGCAAATGGCAGGGAAGATGGCTGGGAGCGCAGGGAGCGCAGGGGGAGGGGAAGGCAAGGAGAGTAGGAGGCAGAAAAGGCACAGGGAAGAGTGGCTAAAAGGATTTGATGAGGTCGTTCCACTTATTCCGTGCTGGATTATGACGCAGAATAAGGTGTCGAAATTTCTCTCTTGCACCTATAGTTCCTTCGATCTTGTAATTTTAGACGAGGCCAGCCAGAGTGACAGCAGCGTGCTTCCTGTTTTACTGCGTGGCAGAAAGTGGCTCATAGTCGGTGACTGCAAACAGGTGTCGCCCCAAGAGACGTTTATTAGTGAGGAGAAACTTAGTAAACTCCGCAGCTTACTCCCCAAGAACAGCGTACCTGAAAGTAGTTTCCTTCTGCCCGGCCAGAGTTTTTTCGAGTTTGCCAATCAAGCTTTTCCATCTTCGAGGGTCGTCTTGAAAGAGCATTATAGGTGTGACCCAAAGATAATTGACTTCTGCAATGGGAGATATTATAGGGGAAACTTGGTCCCGCTCAGGATAGGGAAGAGAGAGGAAAGGTGCGATCCTAGCGTCATCGACGTCTACCTGGCTGATGGGAAAAAAGAGGGTAAGACCAACCAACAGGAGTGCAAATACATTGTGAGAGACATCAAGAACAAAGTCAATAGCGGCAAGTACAAAAAGAAGACGATTGGGGTTATTAGCTTGATAGGGGAGGAGCAGGCGGCCTTAATTCGAAACGAAATTCTAAATGCAATTGGCGCGGCCGCATACAAAACTCACGAGATTGTTTGCGGATGCGCCCCAAAATTCCAGGGGTCAGAGAAGGATGTCATCTACGTCAGCATGGTTGCAAGTAGGCATAGCATGGTCGCACAAACGCAAAACATGCACAGACAGAGGCTCAATGTTTGCATGAGCAGGGCTAGAGATCTTATCGTCATCGTCAGGAGCCTGAAAGGTACGGACATCGCGAACGGGGACGATTGCAAAAAGGACTTAATTAATTGGTTGGAAACGGAGTCGGGAAGAAAAAGGAGCGGAGGCGAAGGGCAAGAGCATGAGCGAGAGCAGCAGCAGGAGGAAGGAGAGCAGGCGCATGACGAGGGCGGAAAGCTAAACTTCGTATTGGAAGATGTTTGCAATTTTTTAAAACATAAGCTGTACGAGGTCAAAACAATGGGGGAAGTATGGGAAGGAGGAATCTTCGTCGAAAATGCGGCGGGTGATAGGGTTGCCATCGGACTCGAGTTTAGCGTGGACACGATTGGGGGAAAAGACTTGACGACGCAGAGAGAGGCCTTTGTAAATAAACAACGCGTCATCGAGAGAGTCGGCTGGGATTGTTACAGGATAAGTCCACTTCGTTGGATTGCCAGGGACGGGGCAGAGGGAGAGCTGTTGACCTTCTTGACAAGCCGCGGCATCAAACCGGCAGTGAAGGACAGGAAGGATAAAGCGAAGGGGAAGAGCCTTCGGGAGGATGACATCCAACTTGACGTGGAGGAAGACAATTACATCGAAATCACGTCATCTTCTTCTGGAGAGGGAAGTGAGGGGGAGGAGAGTGAGAGCGATGGTGACGAGGATGGTGACGACTACGAGGAGGAGGAGGAGGAGGAGGAGGACGACGACGATGACAGCGATGACGAGGGGGAAGACGACGAAGATGCTATAAACCCTAGCATTTATGGAGAAGCCATTAGCGCGGGAAGCCTAGCCAGCCCCCGTAGGTCTGAGGCTCGTGAGAAGAAAGATGGACGTGCTCATGTCGTCATAGACAGCGAAAGCGACAGCGGCGAAAGCGACAGTGACAGTGGCAGTGGCAGTGACCAAGGGGACGACAGCGAGAGCGATAGTGAGGATGTGGATTTTCCCACGACCCAAGGGATGACCACGGACAGGGAGAAGCGAAGTGAAGAAGCGAAAGCAACCACGCCGCGTGGGAGCAACAAGCGCAGGAAAAAAAATATCGACCCTGCGTATCGACAGAACGCAAAGGACGTTAGGGATGACGAAATGCTGGAGGAAGATATTGATCAGCAAGAAAAAATGAACGATAATGAAGAACAACAGAGGCAAGTTGAGTGAAAAATGACCTCGTTTTTTTCCATTCGTGTTTCTTTCCGGATTTCGCAAAATTTTTCCAAATGGAAAAACAACAATTTTTTTTCTCCACTCAAGATTAATTTTTTACGTCAAAACTCTTCGTGTTCGACTCATACATTGTATTAAGGGCCCCTCGACGCCCAATTAACTCTCAATTCACGCGAACCTGTCTATAACTCCTCCTCCAAAACTGAATTTTGCTCATTTTCAGCCCCCCGACTCACCACAACAAACGGGATCGCCACGCCTCCCACCCCCCTGTTCACGTACTACATACAGTAGGGGTGCTAGAAACGAGTGAGTAAATACATTATGAGATGTGTTGTGGTGCTGGCAACAATTTTCTCGCTGGTATCATGTAGCGAATTTTCTTCACCGAAGCAGGAGTACTTCTTCATGATGTGTGGTGCAGGTGACAATCTATCTGAATTCAGCTCCACCCTCGACACCGAAGACGACAATGGCCGTAATCTCTTGTTCTCAAGAACACCTAGCGACGAGACGTGCCTGCATTTGTGCGGGATTCACGGCAACACAGGTTACCTCAAGAATATATTAGATAGAGTCAGCGAAGACGAGAGGAGAGTTTTGATCAATTTCCGCGTGCGTGAAGAAAAGAACCCGCTTGGACTTAATATGCCTGTTTTGTCTTGGTTCGTGTACGGGCTGCACAAAGATGCCGTGAATCTGCTGCTTGAGAGTGGATCAGATGCCAATGCCATCTTCTTCATCGAGTCAGGAGAGCTTGTGACGTGCAAGGATATCATCGACCGCATGCTAGAACAATCGAAAGAGGGAGAGGGGAGTTGGAATGAAATGATAGAGATACGGAGATCACTGGAGAGTTTTGGGGGAAAGGGGTATGAACGAAAAACCCCATCTAAAAAAAAAGAGGATAATGACCTCTGATTTTGATTTTGATTTGTGTTTGTGCACGCGACTTAAGTTAGGTACACCACTACTGGCCTTTTCAAGTACTACAAAATTCACTGCGCTCTTTACATTCTCAAAATTATTTACGTGCTATAATCTCACTGATATAATCTCGCTGATATAATGCTCGCTGAACATTTTACCGTTTCCCCGCCCCTTTCTTGGCCAAGGCGGGGTTCTTGCTCATTCGAAGTGCCGTGGGCGTGACCTCAAGAATCTCGTCCCTGGCAATGTACTCCACCGCACCGTCGAGAGTAAGCTCTAGCGGGGCAGTAATTCCCACATAGTTGTCCTTATTGGCGCTCCTCATGTTGGTCAGCGCCTTGGCCTTGACAACATTCACTTCCAGATCCCCAGGTCGCTGGTGAACCCCCACGATCATACCTTTGTAAACATCGATTCCCGGATTGGCGAACATTTTGCCTCTGTCCTGGGCGCCCTGGATCCCGAAAGGGGTGACCTTGCCATCGGCAAAGGCCAGCAAGGAGCCCTTATCTCTCCCTTCGATTTCCCCGTTTATCTTCTTACGGTAAGAGTCAAAAACGCTGTCGATGAGAGCCGTCCCGCGGGTCGCCGTCAGGAGGTTGCTCCTGAGTCCGAGCATCCCGCGCGTCGGGATCAGGTATTTAACCACGGACATGGAGCCGCTTTCTCCGCCCTCCCCCTCCAGCCCCATGTCGACCAGCTCGCCCTTTCTTGTGTTGAACAAGTCTACGACGCTCCCCACGTAATCCTCGCCAACGCGAACTTCTACGCTCTCCCAAGGCTCCTCGACTTCCCCGGTCTCTTCGTTCTTCTGCAAAATGACCGTGGGGGGACCGATCTCCAGCTCGAAACCCTCCCTCCTCATAGTCTCAATCAAGACAGTCAAGTGGAGCTGCCCCCTACCGCTGACTTCGTACCGGTCCGCTGAGTCCGTCTCGCTGACCGTGAGCGCGACGTTCTTGTCGAGCTCCTTCATGAGTCGGTCTCGGATCATCCTGGAGGTCAAGAATTTCCCCTCTCTGCCGGCGAGAGGGGATTTGTTGACCCCGAAGGTCATGCGGACCGTGGGCTGCTCGATCTTGATAGGTTGGAGGGGGGGGGCAGGAGTCACGCCCCCTTCGTTCGTGACGAGGGTGTCTCCGATCTCCACGTCGGGGAGCCCCGAGAACATGATTACGTCGCCGGCCGAGGCGGACTCCACCTCTTTCTTCCCGAGATTGTCGAACGCGAAGAGCTCTCCGATCCTGCCATTCTTTGCTGCTTTGTCTGGCTGGACCAACGACACAGCCTGACCGCTTTTCACAAAGCCCTGTGATATTCTAGCTACACCTAATTTGCCCTTGAAGCTGTCGTAGTCGATGTTCGCCACGAGACACTGCAGAGATGCCGGGGAGGTATCGGTAGCAGGTGGGGGCCTAATTTCAGAAAGAATCGCATCGAAAAGTGGTCCCATATCCTGCGTAGAGGTGCGTGCGTAGTGCATAGAAGTGAATAAGACGAATGGGCATGGTAAGTGAAGTGAAGTGAAGTGAAGTGAAGCTTCGATTGAGAGCAATCCGATACTAAGCAACGAGCAACAATCAATCAGCACGATCAATCTGCGCGATCAATCAGCACGATCAATCAGCACGATCAATCAGCACGATCAATCAGCACGATCAATCAACACTCACCTCCTGCAAATCATCAGGCTCATTCCCAGCAACGCCGTTGATGGCCGAGCAATAAACAGTCTTGAAATCCGTCTGCTCATCGCTTGCCCCAAGCTCACAAAAAAGGTCGAAAACCTTGTCGACAACGTAGGCCGGACGCGCCGCCTCCCGATCAATCTTATTCACCACCACGAGAACATCCATGTCCCGCTTGATGGCCTTGTCGAGAACGAAGCGCGTCTGAGGCTTTGGACCCTCGACGGAGTCGACGACGAGGACCACGCCGTCGGCCATGTTCAGGATGCGCTCGACCTCGCCGCCGAAATCGGCGTGACCAGGGGTGTCGATTACATTGATCTTCACCCCGTCGCGCATCACCGCCAAATTCTTTGCTAAGATTGTTATGCCACGTTCTGAAGACAAGAAGACATCAAGAGAAGACATCAAGACATGTCGTAGAAAAGTCGTTTGGGAGGCACGCGGAGTGCGTGATACGGGCCGTGGTTTTAGAATGCGTTAGTACGTAAATAACGAACACGGTAGGAAAGAGACGACCACTAGGTCACAAATTAACTCAAAATGATGCTCTCACCTCGCTCCTGATCATTGGAATCCATTATTCTCACCCCCGCCTCATCAGCCTGCTGGGCATCACGGAAGACAGCAGATTGCTTCAACAAAGCGTCGACCAGCGTTGTTTTACCGTGGTCAACATGCGCAATAATCGCAATGTTTCTGATTGCCTTTGGGTCTGAAGTGGTACTTGCCGAAACTGGCTCTGCCACTGCAGAATGCAAATTAGTTGCCGGAGAATTATATCGAACGAGCGGTTTCAACGCCGAGTAAAATGCCCGGGTACTCTGGGTGAAGGGAGCACCGAATTGAAACACTTGCAGAAGGACGAGAACAGATAACGCTGTCAGCGGAGTCATCCTGGGTCTCGACTGCAAATTAGTTTTATCCTGGGTTTATTTTTTTCGTGCGGCACGAATTATGTATATCAAGGCGTGGTATGGTTCTATCAGCGTTATTGAAAAAAGAATCAGATGACAAAACTGGATGGAAAACTCAGTCTTCCGACCGACTGCGCATTTTCAATAACTCCCTCAAGATTGTCGCTATACTAAACGCAACCTGTACAAGCATGGCTTACCAAGGTGTCCTCATGGTAAGACAGTTTTATCGAATTTACATTTCTGCACGCAGCGGATTGCATATTTCTTGTTGTTGATGGAGGGGGTGGTTTGTGGCTGCGTGCCCGGAAATTATCGATTGGTTTCAAGTCGCGGCACATGGAGTGTACCAAAATTATCAGAGGACGCGATCGACAATGAACAAGAAGACGTATTATTGTGAGATTGTGCTCTCGCACCCATCATCATCAGCTTTCCTTCCCAGAGTCAACGGAATGTTGGAAAACTGATTCTTGGAAATATTGTTCAGCATGCTAACACTCACAACCTATTGTGCGCTACGTAGGGAATGGGAAACCCCCTTCTCGATATTTCTGCTACCGTCCCCCAGGAGGTATTGGACAAGTACGAGGTCAAGCTTGACTCTGCCATCCTCGCTGAGGAGAAGCACATCCCGATCTACCAGGAGCTTGTGGAGAGTTACTCTCCCGACTACATCGCCGGAGGTGCCACACAGAACAGTATCCGCGTCGCGCAGTGGATGATTGGCGAGGCCGGGCAGACCGCGTTCATGGGAAGCATTGGCGAGGATAAATTCGGGGAGCAGCTTCGTGAGTCTGCTACCTCCGATGGTGTCCTGACTCATTACTTCGTCGACAAGGATACCCCTACCGGCACTTGCGCCGTCCTTGTAAAGGAGGGAGAGCGCTCTCTTATCGCTAATCTCGCTGCTGCCAACAACTTCAAGCCCGAGCACCTTGAAACCGACAAGGCTAAGGAGATTGTCGCCAGCAGCAAGGTCTACTACAGTGCTGGTTTCTTCCTCACCGTCTCCGTCGAGAGTCTGACCACTGTTGCCAAGCAGTTCACCGAGGAGAACAAGATTTTCTGCCTCAACTTTGCCGCCCCCTTCATCATCGACTTCTTCGCTGACCAGGTTGCTACTGCTTTGAGCTATGCTGATTTCGTTTTTGCCAACGAGAGCGAGGCTGCTGCTTACGGTAAGAAACACGAGCTTGGAGACGATATTGAGAAGGTAAGTGCTTGTTTGTCTAGCCACACAGGCGGAGCAGTTATATCACGCATATTCAAAGCCCTCTCGCGCAAGCCCTTGCATGCTCACAACAACACACTCTGACAAATCAATCCCACACGACCATAGATTGCCCTCGCTGTCGCTGCTAGCCCTAAGGTCAGTGGAACAAGGCCCCGCACCGTTGTTTTCACCCAGGGAGCCGACGCTACTGTCGTCGCTTACATGGGTGTCGTGACTCGCTACGAGGTCGAGAAGCTCCCCAAGGAGCTCCTTGTGGACACCAATGGTGCCGGCGATGCCTTCGTCGGTGGCTTCTTGAGTCAGCTCGTGAAGGAGGAGAACATGGTCAACACCGATCTTAAGGCCTGCGTCGAGGCCGGTCACTGGGCCGCTCGTCAGATCATACAGCGGTCTGGATGCACCTTCCCTACCGGAGAGTGCCCCTACAAGCCCTAAGCTAAAGCTAATAAAATGAGGTGACAACATTTTATGTTTTACGATTTTTAAGAAGTTTAAACGGAGAAAGCCCAGGTCTAATAAATAACTTGATTCAATCAATCAGCTATCTATAAAATGAAGCAACACCAAAAAAAATAGCGCAATCAAACATCTGACACCATTACATGTAATTATTTCAATTTCATCAATTTCAAGCGTTGAGCCTTCGCTTGTGTTTATTCATGCGTTCCATGAGCAAATTTTTCTTGGCTCGCCTGTCGGCGACTGTGTTCCTCTCGAATCTCGAATTCCTGTAATCCGAAAGTGCGCCGCACAAGCGCTTCCGCGGAGCTGCCCCCAGTTCCCTTTTTAAGCTACCGTCGGCCTTCTTTACTGGCGCAAGTTGTGATTTTCCCATGGGCGGCAATGGAGACCTCGTCATGCCCGTGGTCCGCTTGATCTCCAGGCGCGGCCGACCCTTAATCGACTCTAGCCAATTTGCAACTGTGTCTACTTCAGCAGTAGCATCGTCAGCACCACCCTTGCTTGTGGGGGATCCCACACTGTTATTCTCCGTCGATACTGTTTTGTCGTCATTCAGGGCATCGAGTCCACGCTCTTCCAGCGCCATAATCTCGCTAATATCGCCGCCCCCTTCGACCAGCTCCCGCATCTTCTCCGCTAGCATCTTAGCGTTCTTGCGGTCTTCGGCTATTTTCGCCATGAACTCGTAGTCGCGGTCGAGGATAGATCGAAATTTCGGTTGCCTATTTAAAAGCTGCTCTATCGCGGGTGGGGAGCTAGGGGTTGATGGAAGGTCATCGAGCGGGTCATTGATATTGTCGTTGGCATTGCTTGAATTCTTATTGTTTGCGCTGCTATCATTGTCAGTGGAGCCGAACAAACCAAAACCAGAGGCATTTGTGTTCTCTTCACTTTCCCCACGAACGCTGGCACTAAAATCTTGAGGTTGTAATTTTAGCGAGGGGACGCTCTTGGAGTGTTTTTTATTCGCATTCACTGTCTGTTGTTGGAGGTGGGGCACGCTCTCACTGTTTGCTAGTATTTTTTCCTTCGACTTCAGGTTCTTTCTTTTGAAAAGGATGGAGGACGACATTGACCGGCTGAGCGATCTCCCAGCATTGGGGGTCGCCGCTGGGGTCATTATATGTCGTCTGGATCTTGATTGGGCTCGCGACTGGGCTCGAGACTGGGTTCGCGAATGCGCAGACTCCGCCCTTGATTCCAACTCCCTCTCCTCGACTTCGTCTTCCTTGGCCCAGATTTGCATCTGCTTTGCCCAGACACGCTGAAAATCTCCCGTATCGACCCCTTGACTTACTTTCATGTTGGTCGTCAAAGTCTCCGTCCAATCTTTGTCGCTCGATTGCCCCGGATAGTCGGGAAGAGGAGTTGACGAGGTCAGCTGATCAAGAGCAGCTTGTTTTCTCTTCTTCTCAGCTTGGACCAAGTTGTGGATCTGGATAAAGCGGGACTTCCATTTGCCGAGCATGGAGTTATTGATCAGTTCTTCTTCGCGGAGTCGAACGGTCTCCTCTATTACGTCTTCTAGCGACATTGGGTACTGTGACAATTTCATCGTCCAAAGCTCCTCATCCTCCATCAACTTTTGAACGCTGACGTCCATGTCAGCCATTCTGGCCTCATAGGCTTCCCTTGCCCTCCTCAGCACCGCCACACGCTTCGCGTACTGCAGGTGTCGATCCTGCAGCTCCTTCTCCTGCGTTGAGATAGAAGATATATGCTTATCATCAATAATCATGCGCTCTCTCAAATTTACCAGCCCAATCTTTTGCATGACAATCTCTTCGGAGAGCTTGGCATTCTCAAGCAGAGCTTTCTTGGACTTGACCTCGAGAGACTCGTAGGCCTCGCGCTGGTATTTCGCATCCATGACCACAAGCTCCTTTTTGAACGCCTTGGACAGCTCCTCCTCTAGCTCCAAAATTTTCTTCTTTGTATCCCTCATTCTCTCTTCGTGTTCCAATTCGCCTTTCGCAAAGGCACCCATGACCTCATCTCTTTCGTCCCTCAGTCTGTCATTCTCTTCCTCCCTCTCATCCATCATCTCTACCCTCCTCTCGAGCCTACCCACCTCCCCCTTCAGCACCTCGGCTTCCCATTCCCACCCCTTGAATACTGCCTCTTTCTCCACCTCCAACAATTCCACGCTCTCTAGATGCTTCTCCGTCAGGTCCTCCATCTCAACCTCAATGCTCTTCATCTCCTCCTTTTTACGGACATTGTCTCTCCCAAGGAATCGGAGCCGCTTTTCCAACCCAGCAAGAGAGGCCGTCTTGGACGCAATTGACTCTTCCAAGTCCGCTTTACGCTCTGCCATGATCTCCATGTTCCGCGCATTCTTCTTAGATTGGGTGACCATTTTGTGTTGTTGTAATTGTAAATAGTACTGGGGTTGGAGGTATTCTCAGCTTTGCCCCCCTTTCGAAGCTACCGCTGGTACTACCACGGGTATTGCTGGTGGTTTTGCGTCAGTTCTCAGTAAGGTTTAATTTCCTCCGTTGAAAATGTTGAAATGTTGTTGTGTAATTTTTGGTTTTGACGTTTTGACGGAAGAAGACAAAGCACAAGAAGGCCCGTATTTTGTATCGGAGGTTCTCTTATCGTGAACTAACACCCGGAAAAGGTTAAAAATAGGTACGATCAATAAAACTCAGGTTTTCCTCTCCCTTGTTCCTTCGTCCTTCGTCCTCCTTTTTTTCCTGTCCCGAAAGCGGTTGGACTACTTATAATTCTGTGGGAAATAATTTATCCACGAGTTTAAAAGACGTCCGGGGTTACAGTATATCTCATCCAAGGGCCGCGAACAGGACGAAAAAAACAACGTACTGGGGTCAAGAAGCCCCTCAGGGGAAAGCCCATAACTCACTCACGGTCAACTCTCCTAGGTCAACTCCCCTCTGGATCAACTCTCCACAGGAGTAGTTACCCTTTCTCTCAGAGAAATACTATCTAGCACCACCTCGCGAGTGAACAATGCCGCGGCCTTCAACCTCCACCCATCTCCCCAGTCAGCGTGTGTTCCCAACAAAGGCGGCTGCCCTCCCCATCTCCTCCCGAAGCCTGGAGGAAGTAATCGTATCCCGGCGCCAATCGCAATCATTAATATCCACCTACGAAAGGTCACAACCACCTCTGGAGATGCTTGAGCTTGACAAGGAGCGTCGGCGGCAGATGCGCACCAAGAGGAACCCCGATTATCCCGGGGTGACCCCTGGGATGTTGAGGAGCCTGAGCGCTGGGGTGCTAAGGTTCGGGGGCGTCGGGGGGGTGAAGGGAGCAGGCAGGACCAGGAGGGAGAAGTTGCCGGACGAGATGTACCTGGTAGAAGATAGGAGGGCAAGGGGGACGACTGCACCTGCATTTGCCCATCAGGCACATTCCAATTTTGGTAGCACCGCGATGACAACGCAAAGTGTCGCGGCGCAGAGCGACGGGAATGTCTCCCGTAAGGGCCCCGATAAGGCCGACGGCGGCGACGATCTCGACGAGAAATTAGTAGAGACTTTGACACAGCAGTGCAACCAGCTCGCTTGGAGGCTGATGGCTGTTGAGAGGGAACTGGCCGAGTCCAAGAGAAGGGGCGGATACAATGCGTACAGAGAGGAACACGGCGACGTACTTGGACTGGGAGAAGAGGAAGGGGGCGATTGGGGTGAATGGGGCGACATGGGTGCCACTGGTTCCGCCACTACAGCGCCTTCTTCCTCCGGTCAGGACATGCTTGGGTCGACGACGATGCTTGGGTCGACGACGATGCTTGGGTCGACGATGCCTGTTTCTTTTGGGGAGAGAAACGGCGATGGAAACGGCGATGGGGACGGCAAAGGCGACGACGACGGCGAAAATGCAAACTTCGCCAAAAGGTCGACGATGACCGCTCCCGCACGACAAACACAAATGAGGGTTCCTTCTCCTTCCCGAGGAACCGTCGGGGGGAGTCCGTCCAGGGCCTCCACCGCCCAGAGGTCCAGCTCCCGAAGGTCCACCAGAGGCAGATCACGGACTCGGACTCGGACGCAAACTGGGAGTATAAGTCCTGAGGGGGGACAGAACGAACCTCTGCACCCCCGGGTCCTGCCCATTCAAAAGGCCGCAGGCCAGCTTACAACGCTCGTCACCGACCTCTCCAAGAGCATGTTTGGTGATGAGGAGGCCGTCACCGAGGCGAAACAGATATCCGATGCTTTACTGCAGAGAGAAAAGGAAAAGAAGAGGTACGATGCGTATCTTTTGGCGAGGGGGGAGTGGAAGAGGCTTAACTCGGAGGGGTTACTCATGGTGCTTAGGATGGAGCTCAATAGGCAGCAGATCATGAGAGAGAAGGTCCAGGTGTTCAAGAAGATGCTGGAGAAACGCAAGTCGCAAGTATTTCTTAGAGAGTGGCACAAAGTAATGCAGTTGAATCTGAAGGCCCGCAAGAGCACCATCACCGCGAGCCTGGAGATGGAGAGTCGGCACTTTAATCGGTTCCTCCGTCTGATTATGAAGGAGTGGTTTGATGTGGCAACAGGACCCTACAGCCGGAAGGGTGCCATGGACAGGTTCCGCGCCAGGATGGATGCGGCTCGGGTCACCCTCGCCGAGAAACTGAAACTAAAAGGAGAGGAGCTCGGCAAGATTACAAAAGAGATGCTCGTGGAGGAGATGAGGAAGACAGTAGTGGAGAAGATGGCCGCGTCGAGGGCAAAGTTCAGGGTCAAGATATCTTTTCACGCGTGCAGGAACGCAGTCATCATGACAAGAGAGGCAGAGGAGAAGGCCAAGAGGCACTACAGCGTGACGATGTTCCGCAAGATCTTCTACCCTTGGACCGAGTGGAGCCATCTCAACAGCGTTGGGCTGGACAGGGCTCGGTGGCCTCAGGCCAGGAAGATGGTCGTCAGGTACAACCAGACTGCTGTGGATTCTTTCGCCAAGAGAAGGGTCGAGAAACTAGTATTTTCGGCTTGGAAGCCCGTCAGCATGAGATACACGGAGGCTAAGAGAATGAGGAGGAGGAACATCAGCGAGTTCATAAGGAAACACATTTATGCTTGGCAGGAAGTTGGGAAGAAGCAGGCTGAAATGAAAAAGCTTGCTGTCCACGAGTGGAGGAATTACAGCATTCGGATCATGATGGTGCCGTTTCGAATGTGGTTTCTTTGGTCGGACAGCCGGAAGCGGAAGAGAGCGGACCAGAAGCGGCTCATCAACTCTTACCATCGCGCCAAGAACCGAAAGTTTTTGTGGAACATTCTCAAGGGCTGGAGGCACCAGGCCGTTTATGGTCGGATCGCCGGGTTATACAGCCGCAACGACCTAATGAAGTCCTTGACAGAGCAAAAACAGCAGTGCATCACAATGGAACGACAGATGAACAGCTATGTGGGAACAGTCAACGAGATGAATAGCTTGCTGGAGGACAACACCAAGAGGGTCGCGGAGATGGAAGAGGAAATCAAGAAAAAGGATGAGAAGAGCAAAATCATGCGGATGGCCATGCACCACGCTGAGCAAGAAATCATCCAGATGCAGTCCCTTGTCGACTGTGTTGCACAGATCCATCCGGTTGTGCACAAGCACATTGAGAAGCTCCAGCCAGACTTCAATTTTTCGAATCGCGGACTTATGTCTTTGGTAAAGATGCGTCAAGATGAGGAAATTAAGACGGGAAGAGGCACTGAACTGGAAGCAGACGATTTAGAAAAAGAGGACGACGACGGAGCGCTAATTGTTGAAGAGAAGGAGGCGGGGGAGGCTGCAAAGGAGGAGGATGGGGATCAGACCGATTCTGCCGACCAGAATGCTCAAGCTGAAGAGGGCCTTGGCAAGACAGAAGCCAAAAGTGCACCGAAAATAACGACAGATGAATCAGCGATATCAGTCAAAAGTTTCGACAAAGATGACACCGACAACTTGAAGCGTATGGAGTTTGTGCTGAAGAGAACCAACTTCCGTGATGTGAAGAGTATCGGGGGTGCAAATTTGGATGGAGATGGGGAGATAAGCAAGGAGGCGTTGCTCAACGAGGTGACCACCCTCTACGGTTTATTCGAGTTTTTGAGGAACGGCAGCCAAGATATGCTGAGCGAAAGGGTCCGAGAAGAGTTTAGGAAAGGTACTGACGTCGTGGCGGAGAAAGGAGAAGAGGTTGTGAAGGAGGGTGAGGGTGGCAGCACCCAAGACGCCCAGATTACGGAAAGTGACGATGGTATCCGAAAGCCTGTTGTTGCTGTTGAAGAGGTGGACTCTACCTCCACAGCTATTGCGGAGGAGAAAAAAGACGACGCACTTCCTCCGAAAAAGAAATCGTGGAAGAAACTCACCAACCAGCAGCCCTCTGGAAACAAACTTCAATGGAAGGACTTCATGCTCAAGCTTAATTACAAACTCCCGGCTGGGAGGAAGACAGAGACACCTCAGGATCGACTGATGGCTAGGATGCAGAAATCGATTGAGAGGACTGATAGTATGATGGGGCTTGGCGAGGTTGGTAATGGTGGGACGGAGAACATTGACGAGAAGAAGGATTGCTTGTTCACCGGAAAAGAGTTTGAGGATCACTTTGAGCCTGAAGAGCCTGCACCTTGGGACCACAAGTGATGAAGATTATTATTATGTTGATTATTGTATGCTAACGACGCTAATGTAACAGTTCGAATGTGTTATGGCACCGCTAAAGTTGCGACATCACGTTTTTGTTATTTTTTAAGCTTGCGAGGTGTTTAAGCCAGTGTCATATTAAGCTAGCGTCACTATGAACATCTCAACACTCGATGATTCGACGGGGACAACAAATTCGTCTCCAGTGAAAGTGCCCTCTACATCTTTGCCAGTGTACAAATTTCTCATTGTGTATTGGGATTCTGTGGTGACGGACGCGCCGATTTGGCTCAGAAGTGAAACGTCGAACTTGATATTAACGTATGGGCCCATGTTACCGTAATTTTGAAGCACAACAGCATACGTCCCATCACTTAATGCACGCCCAAACGTGCGAACATTCACCCACCAATCAGGATCATTGGAAATGTCTGAGAGCACAATCCCCTGTTGCGATTGGTCTTGGTTCACCGAAATTATTTCGCGGTTCTGAAGGATCGCCTTCGATTCCGGAGAAACCTTGGTCAGATCAGTGGAAAGGAAGAGAGGACTGGCGAAAATTGCGTAGAGGGCGAATTGCGTACGTTCCTCAGAGAGGCTGAGCCCATTATTGCCGACCATGAGCATATCGGCATCGTTCCAGCTTCCCGGACCAGAAACCTGGACAAACGGAATGTCAGTAGTGTTGCGAGCCCAATAGTCAATGATCGAGGAAACACTGTTCCAACTGTCAGCAACATCGTCGAAGTTCCTCCAGGTGTGACAAATTTCACTCAGAGTTTGAAGAATCTCACCATCATTATCTTCTCCATGATTGTTGACGTAGGCAGGCCACGAACAGCTGAAGACAATGTCACGCCCGCTAGCATCAAGGATTTTTGAAACTTCAGTGTAGTCATCGTGCATCTCAGCAATGTCCTCGTAACAACCGTCCAATTTGAGGTAGTCAATTCCCCAACTAACAAACTTGTCAATGTCACGCTGAAAGTTACCCTTCATTCCCAAGTATCCTCCGCACGTATGCGTACCAATATCACTATAGAAACCAAACTTGACACCGGCATTATGCATGTAGTCTCCGAGCGCCTTGAGGCCGCTTGGAAAGCGGTCAGGGTTAGCTTGCTGGTCCCCATTGTCATCACGTTCCTGTGTACTCCAGCAGTCATCAATAGAGACCTGAGAGTAGCCGGCGTCGAGGTATCCCTCGGACACAAGGAGATCAGTTGCTTTCATGTAAAGGTTTTCGCTGATGCAACTGTCTGGGTAAGTCTCACAGTCTGTTTCGCAAACATATCGCTGCCAAGACATCCATCCCATGGGCGGGGAGAGTGCTTGTCCATCCTTCTTCGCATACGACAACGAAGCAACGATGGCCAGGAGGGCAGAGGATAGCTTCATTCTTCTGAAGTTACGATTGGTGCTATGATATTTCAGTGGGAAAGTTAAGATCTTTTGGAGGTGAGATTTCTCCAAGCTCCAAGCTCCACGCTCCACGCTCCGGGGGTCTGGAGGGGGGAAAATAAAGATCGAAATCGGAAAAAAAAAGAGCCCACAGGGGATTCTCTCAAGGAGGTAATAATTTATCGAATTAATTGCCCGCGTTCCTCACTTGAACTATCAAAAGCTCGCTAATACTTCTCTCTGTACACCCCCCCCCTCTCCAGGCAGCAGCCGGAAGAAATTATGCGATCCTTCTTCCCCTTCCTCACTCTTTTGGTTGCAGTTTTGGGCGCAACCAAGAAG
>Ga0115554_1000409_pt1 | contig 29257 bp, 12 predicted proteins | sample COGITO_mtgs_1104_3_FD_87283 | JGI IMG/M metagenome (GOLD analysis project Ga0115554, IMG submission 87283) | Pelagic marine microbial communities from North Sea - COGITO_mtgs_110404 | ecosystem: Environmental > Aquatic > Marine > Epipelagic | place: Germany:Helgoland, sampling site Kabeltonne... | reverse complement strand
CAGAAGCATCATTCTCGTCGTCCGCCCCACCACCGCGTTGTTGAAAGTGTTCCCGTCGCTGTCGTCGCATCCTCCTCGCGTTCCTCGTTTTCTCTGAATCTCTCTCAACCTCTCCAAAACATCGTCCTTGTTTTTAGTACTATAGAATACTAACAAGAGTTTGATGAATTTTTTGGTGCGCGTGCGTTTTTTATGAAGCGTCGACCCCTTTTTTACAAAGAAAATTAATCTGCTTTTTAATTTTTTTTTTACTTTTTTCTGCTCTTTCTGCTCTTTCTGCTCTTTCTGCTCTTTCTGCTCTTTTGGATAATATTATTGTGCATCTGCACTTTAAACACACGCACACGTAATACATCTCTCGCGTTTTCTCTCTCTCTCTGTGTTAGATATACTATATATACACACACACACACACAACTATAACATATAATGTTGACGACGATTCAAGCGACAACTTTTCATCTCGCATCCAGACAAAGCACTACGACGACTACATTTTCGAGAAGATTATCATCAAACAACAGAAAGATATCATCATCAATGACGACCACGAAAGCGCAAATGTCGCAAGACGAGCTGAAAAAACTCGTCGGGTATAAATCGGTGGACGATCACGTCCTCTCAGGGATGGTTGTTGGTTTAGGCACCGGATCGACGGCGTATTTTGCCGTCGAACGGTTGGGGCAAAAGTTGAAATCCGGGGAGTTGAAAGATATCGTGGCTATTCCAACCTCGGAACGAACGCGAGAGCAAGCGGAAAGCCTGGGCATTCCTTTGTGCACGCTGAACGAGAAGAGTAAGTTGGACGTGGCGATTGATGGAGCGGATGAAGTCGACCCGGACTTGGCGTTGGTGAAAGGCGGCGGTGGTGCGCTTTTGAGAGAGAAGATGGTGGAAGTGATGGCGAAGAAGTTCATCGTCATCGTCGACGAATCCAAGTTGTGCAAAGGGTTAGGTCCGGGGTTTCCGTTGCCGGTGGAAATTACCCCGTTTTGTCACGAGCACACGGCGAGGACAATCGCGGAGTTGCCGAGTTTAGCTGGGTGTGAAGCAGTTATTCGCATGGGCTCGAGCTCGACGAACAAGCCGGACGGCGATAACGTCGCCGTCACCGACAACGGGAACTACATCGTCGATTTACACTTTAAGGCGCCGATTAAGGACGTGAACAAAGCCGCGAGCGATTTGAAAAATACCGTTGGTGTCGTCGATCACGGTTTGTTCGTTGGGATGAGTTACCAAGTCATCGTGGCCGGTTCGGATGGTATTCGAGTGGCTGGCACGGATGGCGAGAAAGCTTGGTGGTAATCTTCTTGCCCTTCTCAAAAAAAGAGAGTTTTAATTCACAATATATTCGAGGACTCTGTATTAAACACACGAACGAAAGCACACAATACAAGGCATATGATGCGTATGTGATGATACTATTTTTATGCTTTACTAAAATTTTGCGTTCCTATTACTATAGTTATGCGTGTGCCTTCTCTAAAAAATCGTCGTCGTCCGGTATCTCACCGTTCGCGACAGACAATTTTGTATTATTAATTTGTGGGTCCCTCACTCATGGATGAGTTGTTCGTCTCGTAGCCGCTCACTTTTGCGGTTTCGAAATGCTCTGTCGGCGCGTGAATCAAGTAACACAGAACCCGATACGTCGCGCAGGAATTCCCGAGGATTTTACTCGTTCTCTCGTCAACTTTCTTCGTGTTCGGTATCCCGGGCACCGAGTGCATCAACAGTCTCGGCATCGGCTTCGCAAAGGTATAAAACCGTTCCCAATTTTTCTCGTTACCTTTCACGCGTAAAATGCCGGAGACAATCGCCAAGACGAAGAAAAATGCCGCCTGTAAAGCGCACTCGGCGTACACGATGACGCACGCGATGAGTTGCAAAATTAACTTTTCAATTTTAATCGTGCCTTTGCCCACGGTGATGAACGCTTCGTGCGCGTTGTCGCGTAAAAAACCATCAAATGACGATCGCCTGCTACTTTCGCTCTCGTATCCACCTTGCTCGTTCGCGTCGTAAAATTCGTCTTCTCCAGTGGATCTTCTCTTCTTTTTCTTTTTAATCGGCGTGCTCGTCAAGCTCGATCGGCCCATGTGCGTCAGTCGATCCACCGCCTCTTGCGCCGTTGCGGACGCTCGAAACCAAAACGATTTGATGATGCGTTTTTCTCTCTCCGCAAACTCTGTCCACGTTTCCGCGTGCTTCTTTGCCGCCTTTTCTGCCGCCGCTTTTGCCGCCGCCGCGCGTTTCGCCGCAAACTCACTCGTTTGCGAAGCCCATTCTTGACACTCGGTGTACCAATCCTGGAGCGAATTTTGCGACGAGTTCCTCGACGAATCTCGTAAAGTCTCCAACGAATCCTTCATTTCTACTTCCTCTTCTCCGTCGTCGTCGTCGTCGTCGGAATCCGAGGTTTCGCCCGTCGTATTTGTCGCACCTCCGTTACTTTCCGGAGAAGATATATTTCTATTATTCGTTGTTATGGGCTGATTCTCGGTCAACCCGCGCCTCGCCCTTTCCAACCTGGACGACTTCTTCTCCTCCTCTTTCTTCTTCTGTTTCTTGATCCAACTCTTCGCGTCTTTTTGCGCCATCTCGAACAATATCTTCATCTTATACTGCTCTGGAGGGAAAAAGCACCACCACACCGGCACAAACTTCGACGGCTTAATATCCGCTCGCGAGCTATAAAACGGACTCACCACGATCAACTTCCTCCCGTGTTTCCGTCGACAGTGCAACTTTGAAAACGTCCCGGACCGTTTGAACCCGCTGACGTATTGAATATCCGTCAACGCGCCGTCTAAACACAATCCGTGACCTTTCAGCCACATCGGCAACCCACTCAAAGGCACGATATTCGACGAACACAACAACGCTCTCACAAAAAACTCGTACGTCTCGAACACTTTCAACCGTAAATTTTTCAATCCTCTCAGCGTCATTCTCGTGATGCTCATCTCCAACTTATTCGTGCACAATTCGTGCGCGTTATCCGGCGCAAACTCTCGAATCGCGCCTTGCACGTAATACCTTAACTGGAAAGCGCCTAAAATGGAACTTCTCGCTCGCGTCGCGCACAGGTAGGCGTACACCGCCAACGCGTCCAAATCCACCGTCGGCATAAAAAGTAAAGAGCCGATTAAAGCGCCGCCGGAACATCCAATAACTTTCGTGTTTCTGTTTTAGTAATAACACGCAGAGCGAAAACGATTTAAGAGAAGAAAGAGAAGGGAATTTTAGTGAGCGAGTGTTGATTCATGACTTAACTCACGCTCTTCTCTATTCACAGAGCTCGCGAAAGAAGAGGAAAATTTTCAAAGACTTTGACGACCGTTTCTTTCTCATCGTCTCTCTCGTACTAAAACAAAAGATCGTCGTTTCGCGAAACGAAAGAAAGAAACAAAACCACGACGTAAACTCCTCCTCGTCGTTAAAAAAAGGTACACGACAACACATAAAAACGTACTCCGCGTAACCTTCTCTTCTCAAAACTTTAATCACCCCGACGTAGTATATGAACAGCCATCCGGAAGATCCTGTGTAATATAAAATGAGTAAGAAATAAAATCATATAAATCTCAAGTCGTTTACCTAAAGCTAACGTCCGATCAAAATCTATCGCATCATCATCATCGGCAGTCGTGGTGGTAGTATTCACCCCGCCCCCTTCTTTTCTTCGTTTTGCTGCTCTTCTTAACTCCATCGTCTTCATCGTCCCTAAATCTTCTTCTGAATAAACGTCAAAGTCTGAATCATCATCTCTCTCGTTAAAGTTTTCATCAGGTGGGAAAGAGGAAGTTGTTGGACGAGTCATTTTTTTTGAAGGAAACAAAAAGAAAGAAAAAAAAAAGCAGACGCTTCACAAAAAAAAAGAGAGAAAAAAAAGCAACAACGAGAAGAGTTTGTGTATTGTGTTTGCGCTTTGAAAGAAGACCTTTGAGACGAACGACTTTAACGACGACGAGATGACGACGACGACGACGACGAACAAAAGCGTGGAAAAAGACCTGCCGCTTTTGTTTCAGAGCGCGTTCAGAGGAAGTTTTCGGTGAGAATATCAAAGAGCTTTTTGTTTTTTTTTCTGCGCGAGATTCGTTTTTTTCTTTGATTTCTCCTGCGGAGGAAGCGAGTGTTTTTGTGTAAAAAATACACGAAGGAAAATTTCTCTAAATCGAACGAATGCGTGAATACTAACATTAACGATAAAACAGGTTTTTCAACGCGATGCAAAGCGAGATGATGGAGTTTATACTGACAAAAACGGAGGCGTCGTTCGTGTGCAGCGCCCCGACTGGGTCGGGGAAAACGGTTTTGTTGGAACTGGCCATGTTAACTGGATTGTTCCAAACGACGACGACGAACGGGGCGAGACGTAGACGAGGAGACGAGGTTTCGAGCGGCAGTAATCGGAGAGGTTGCAACAACAAAGTCGTTTATTTGGCGCCGTTAAGAGCGCTCGTGGCGGAAAAGCTGAACGATTGGCAAAATCGATTCGGTCGAGGGACGGAGTTAGATTTAAGTTTCGTTTTGTTGACAGGGGATGTGGACGACGAGAAGGCGCGATCGAGCGAGTTTTGGAGAGAAGTAGATAAAGCGGACGTGATACTGGCGACTCCGGAAAAGCTGGACTCGCTGTCGAGACGGAATTACTCGAACGGTAGTTTTGGCTTTTTTGGATCTATTTCGGTTGTTTTGATCGATGAGATACACGTCGTTGGCGATTCCTCGCGAGGGGCGACGTTGGAGGCAATCGTCTCGAGGTTGAAAGCAATCGGACAGAGTTTGGGGGAGGAGGCGGCTTTGCGTCGGTGCCGATTCGTGGCCGTATCGGCGACGGCGCCCAACGTGGGGGAGGTCGGCGACTGGCTGAGCGGTGGTAAGAACGCCATCACCACGACGTGGGAGTTTGGCGAAGAGTACAGACCGGTGCGACTGGAAACAATATGTCGCGACTGCGGTTATAGCAAGAACGAATACTTGTTTGAAAAGACGCTCAACGCAAAGCTTCTCGACGTGGTTTTAGACCATTACGAACGATGTCCGTCTTTGATTTTCTGCACGACGCGCGACGCGACCTTGAAAGCGGCGAAAAAACTGGAAGAGGATATCGCGCAGAGAAGAAATACTCTCCGCGAGCCGTTCGTTACCGATGAGCAATCGAAGATGAAGCTCGTTCAAGCGGCGCAAAGAGCGAAGAATAAAACGTTGAAACAGCTCCTTCCAAAAGGTATTGCTTTTCACAACGCTTCGCTCGAATATCACGATCGCAGTCTCGTGGAAACGCTATTTCGAGAAAGGGCAATATTAGCGCTGTGCTCGACGTCGACGTTGGCGCTTGGCGTCAATTTACCCGCGCGGCTCGTGGTCGTCTGCGGGACGAAAACGTATCGAGGCGGCGGCATCTACGCCGACATTGACCGAGGCACGCTTCTGCAAATGGCCGGACGAGCTGGGAGACCAGGTCTTGATCAACGAGGCGTCGTCGTCGTGATGACAGATACGCACTCGAAAGTTTCGTTTGAAAATCTTCTTCACAACATCGAGCCGATCACGAGTGAACTCAAAGCGAGCTTACCAGAAACGATCAACGCAGAGGTAACTTCCGGAGTGATATTTTCCGTGCCGAGCTGCGTTCAGTGGCTAACGAATACGTTCATGTTTACGCGCATGAAATACGCGCTCGCGTCTCCGGTAAATGTACCGATTTTTGGTCTCGGAGCGTCTACGAATAACGCGGTGAGTCCTTCTTCTTCTTCCTCTTCGCCGGAAGCTCAAGCCTTTCGCTGGGCGAAAGCGTTGGCTGTAAAAACGTTGCGCGAGATGAAAGTAGCGAATCTTTGCGAATTTAACGAGTCCCCGGATATGTCTGGGGTTCGCACTGTCACTGCGAAGGAGGAAGGACGAATTATGTCTACGCGATACGTGCGATTCGAAACTTTCAAGCGATTTCAACACGTGCTGCTTTCCTCTTCAGATGTGGACAGCAACGAACCAACCCACACAAAAGACACGTACGAAGACGTTCTTGTCACGCCGACAGCCGATGTGTCGTCGTTATTCCAACACCAAAGTGGTCTTGCTGGTGTCGTCGGTAAGAGCGAAGCGGAAATTTTGCGCTCGATTTTATCCGCAACGTGTAAAGCTATTGAGTTTGGCGAAATCTGCATTCGTCGGGACGAGAAGACGACGTTGAAGGCATTAAACAACAACATTCGCGTGCCGTTGTTTCATTGCGATAAAAAGGGCAAACGAATCACGAAAAACACGCCGATCAAGTTCGGTTGGGAGAAGTTATACGTTTTAACACAAACTGAACTGAAGGAAACGAACGAGAAGGAAAACAACGCCTTGCTGCCGAGTTTAAAGCGCGAGGTGGAATCGGTCATGAACATCGCGCCTCGTTTGCTTAAAGCAGCTCACGAGCTCTACGTCTCTCGAAAAGATTTCTTCCATGCGGTTTGCGCCTACCAACTGATGAAATCGATCGAATCGAGAAAATGGTTCGACTCGAAGGAAATCCTTTCGCAGCTGCCTCGTTGCGGGCCAAAAACTGTCGCCGCGCTCATGAACAACGGCATTCAAACTTTCAGCGACGTCGAAAACGCCGACGCTCGAGCGATTGAAAGAACCATGACTCGACAACAACCAGGATTTGTTCATCACCTCAAAGAGTCTGTGAAATTGTTACCGTCCGAAGTGCGCGTATCTTTGGAAATTAACGATACCGCTGATGACATCCTGTCGACGCCGTCGCCTTCTTCAACAAAAACACCGCGAACGAAGAAGAAACCAAACGCTGTTCTTCCTTCAGTTAATGTTCGCGTAGAGTTTGCTTCATCTAAACGTTCCTTTCCTGGTGATATGAACATTTTTGGTGGCAACGTACCCGGCAAGAAGGAGGAAGAGGAGGCCGAACTGTTTCCTCCTCGCGTCGTCCGACTTCCAAAACAACACCCGGGCGTGCTCATCGTTGGATGTGAACACGATAACAGCATAATACTTCGTACGAAGCTTCCGACGATTACCGAACGAGTTTTGAACACTCGAAAAGATTGTCTCGTTTTAGAATCGAAATGTTTCGCTCAATCTCTGCCTCGATCTCAAGCGCCGGTCAAATTTCTCGCCCGAGTATTTTTTGACGGCGTCCTGGGAAGAGACGCGTTTGGATGGGCGTTGAGTACTAAAACTACTCTCCCTCCAACACTACCCAAGGAGAAGTATTACGTTCGCGAAAGTGCCCAGATTCAAGGGGGTGGTGGGAGACGCTTGCAAACAGCCACGCCGCGCGTCGTGGCCGCCAAAACGATGAATGTCGACGCAACACAGAAGACAAAGAGAAAGAACGACGACTTCGACAAAGACAACAGAAACAAAAACAAGACGAACGACAATGGTGATATGACCATAACTCAAAAACGAACCGACGTAGGTTTAGCGCAAATGCGCAAAACGAAGCAAACCACGTTGGTTCCGTCGTCATTCCCGTCGCCGAAAAGGAAGAAGAATGAAAAAAATATTACTCCGCGGACGACGGAAAAAAAGAGCAATCCTACCGCCACTACCATCACTGGTGCTGAAACAGGTGTCAACACCGCTGCTGCTCTTCGCGAATTGTGGGGCTGTAACTGGGCGGGTGGTGATGACGATGGTGATGATGGCAACGGCCAAAGCCTCGCGCCCGCATTTTTTTGCGACGACGACAACAACGACAACAACAACAACAACAACAACGAGAGCGAAGATAGCTGGGGCTTTGCTACTTAGAGAGAAGAAAGAAAGAAACTTCTAACCAGTAACCGATACGATACGATATGTGATGTAATAGACTTCTACTACTTACTTTCATCAACACGATTAAATATTATTGATTAACTTTTACCATCTCAATTGAGGAAGAAGGCGAAAAAGAAGGAGACGCTCGCGGCCACAGCTGCGGAAATCATCGCGGCGTTTGTTGGGGAAGATCTCGACGACGACGACGATGACGCAGAGCTCAACGAAATATCGCCGCACGAGGCAATAACTTCAAATGGGCACTTCGCCAAGGCTTCGTCATGCGTGTACGAGGGGAGACGTCTGCACGGTTTTGGCTCGCCCGAGCACGTTTGATCGTACAAACACAACGAAGGAACGGTCGTCGCGACTGCAGAGGTATCCACTTGATACTCGGCGTACATTTTCGCGACTACTTCTCCCCACGTCCAACCATATTGGTTAAAGAATGCGCAATCGAAGCCTTGCGTGGGCGCAGCTTTCCACACCCGTCGGAGTGCTTCGGGTCTGCACCCGTCGTCCAGCGCGTTCGCGCCTTCTTTTTCGAGGCAGTAATTAACGAAAGACGCGTACATCAACTCGCCAATAGCATTGTTCGAACATGCCGGGGAAACGCCCGCATTTTGCATCTTATCTTTCATGTCATCAACGTCTTGGGAACTTCCAGAGTGCACGTAAAAATTCGGATTGTTACCCGGAAGCTTGCAGTCCGTCTTTCCGTCCGCGATCTTTTGCTCCCAATACGCCTTTCCGTTGAAAGACGTATACGAAGAAGTGAACACGTTGGTCGCCAAAAATTCAGCTTCGCCTTCCGCCACGACGTGGTTTTCATTCGCTTCCCAAATCATTGGCGTACTTTCCATGCCGGGGCAGTCCTCGCCGTAAATGGCGTTAAACGCGTCTCGAGCGAACGTCTCCGTCTGCGCTGCGTTGCAATTCCCCGTCCCTTCTCCAGGCGTTTGCGAGTAGAAAATAACAAACGTCGGGTGGTCGAACAATTTGACGTCATCCGGCATGGCGTTCAACGCTTCCAAATGCTTCGTCACCGTCGCTTCGGCGACGTCGCAATAGTTGATCGCCTGAAATCTCAACCCGTTGCCAACGGAAGAAGAAGAATCCGAAAGAGGAACCCCGCCTGTTGGTGCAGTATCCAAAACCAATTCTTCATTCAAATACCCTTGTTGCAACAAATGCACGTATTCGTGAACGGATACCTTCGCCGTTTCTTCGATTTCTGTAACCGTCGGGTCGATGTATATGTGCAATCCATTCGCTCTGGCCCCTTTGGCATACGTCGACCCTCCCGATGCTTCCAACCCTTGGAACTTTTGATATATGTCCCCGTACGTCGCCTGCCCGTACTCGTGCGTGCACGCCGCCGAAACGAAGGAGTTCGAGAAGGAGGAGAAAAGCGCGAGAGAGAGGAAGAATGCCCCGTGGAGCGATGTGGACATTTGAGATACAAATACTAATTGGGGTAGATTATTTTGACGTCTTTGTCGACATTTTTGTGAATTTTTTGCCTGTCGACCGGTTCCCCTGTTTTTTGGGTGGAGTGTTCGCGCGGGTGCGCTGACAGGGGACTTATGGTCTATTATTATACAAAATACATACATGTCGTTCTCTACGTTGTTGTTGCTACTACTTACCGCCAACGGTATTGCTATTGCTATTATTATTGGTATTACTAGTATTATTATTGTTGTTGTTGTTGTTGTTGTTGTTGTTATTGCTATTCATCTTCGCCGTGTGCTGGACTCGCGCGACTCTCGATATGTCGCTGCCTAAGGTTCTTAAGGAGTTTTCGAACAAACCTTGCAGCTGGGGATTGACGACGTCCAACTTTTCGTGCGCTTTTACAGCTTCGGCGCACGCGTCTCGGAGCTCCCACAAGGCGTTTACCAAGTCCTTAGAATCTTTGGAATCCATGTTGGTGGAATTTCGAGGAGTGCTCGGGTCGTCGACGTTGCCGGACAACATCGAAGGCGAGATTGGCTCGACGAGAGGCGCCGTCAAATCGAGCGGGTTTTGCTTTGCGTTTGCGCGATCGGGCGTGGCAGTTAAAATATCCACAGAAAACGAATGTCTCGGACTCAGAAAGACCTGTTCTGCTCTAGATTGGTCTCTCGAGTGCATATCTCCATCCGGGCCTTCGAGCGGAACGCCATCAAAATTATCCGACATGGAAATACCTCGCTTATGCCTTCCGAGCAAATCCCCTAGAACGGAAGAGTTCTTCTTCTGAAAACCAGCCTTGCCGGATTTAATCGTACCTTCCGGAGAAGTCGCTGCAGAACCGCCAACGACGTGTGCGTTCGCGTCTGCCACGTGCGGCGGCACGGAATCTACGTTGGTATTAGTACCCTCGTACGCGAATGGGAAAAACGCGCGCACCAGCGCCGGAACGCCTCCGTTAACGCCAGCCGCGAGCGATCCTTGCAACAATCTTTGCAACATTTCCGGATTCACATTTCTTTGTCTCGCCGCCTTCATTAAAGCTTGTCCTTGCGCGCGTAACATCTCCGCGGCTGAACTCAACGGTGACATTTCGACGACTCTGGTGAAGGCGATTTCAGACCGGGGGCAGAAGCTTGGAAACGCCTTTTTCGTGGCCAAAGTCAATCGACGCCTACCTCTCGATCGCAAGTCGTTATAGACGCCGTTGTTGTTGCCATCGCTACCTTCGCGACGTGCATTGTTTTCAACCATAAAAGGCGTATCAAATGCGAAGATTCGTGCTCGTTCGAAGCAGGATCCTCCGACGGCGCCTCCGTTGATGCGCCGAGCCTCCTCATCAAGCTCGTCGAATTCCTCCTCGTCGAGCTTCTGAAGCGCTCGTTTAAACGCTTCGTTGATGTCTTGATTATCGCTCGAAGATGATGCTTTCACTTCGGATTCAAAATCGAAGGGTAATACGGCCGTGACTTGGATGCCGGCTATGCCAAATCCTGGCGTTGGATCGCCGGCTGTAGGTAATTGACTCACCTTTATTCCAGCGGGAACGTACGACTGTAACCATTTCCGAACTCTGTTCGACATATCTGCTAACGTTCGATCACGCGCATCGCGATAGAGCCATTGCGCTCCAGTAAGTGATCCCCAAGCCTCACCAAGCGCTCGCACGCGCCAGTAAGTTGCCGGCTCCCTCGGCGGCTTCGGCGTGTCTGTGAAGAACTCGTCGTTTCGCGAGTGCGTCCGTTCATCCAACAAAGGCATCGGACATCTCAAGTGCAAATCTGCTAAGGTGTGATGCGCCGCAGCGAGAGCCTTGAAATCTCTTCTCCTCTCCCATGCTTTCAAACTTGCCTTCACAACTCTGATTGCGGCTTCATCGAAACCACCTCTCGTGAAACATTTCGCCGCCGCGGCGAGGTGTTCCAACACTCGCTTTTCACCAACTTCCTCGGCACCAACTCGTAACGCTGCGATGGTTGGTTCGGGTGCACCTCGCGGACCTAGTCCAAAAAAGGCATCTCGTAATTGGATGGCATCTTCCGCCGTCCACGTAGAAGTATCCGGTGCCACGGACGCCAGCGCGCGCATGCAAACGACAGCAGCCGCGCAAGCGGCTTCGCCGGCTTCCACCCAATGTTCCTCCGATTCCAAACGTTTGCACAACGAGGAGAGAACTTTTATCTGTGCAGATGATGACGCTTCCAAAGCTAACGCTAAAGCGCTTTCGAGTTCAACGGCGCGGCATACATCCGATGTCTTTCGACTACCGGTCGTCGCTAAAGCCACCTCTCTGACGCGAGCTTCTGAAAAAGCAATCGCGCGAATAAGAGAGTTTGTTGCAGATTTCCAATTCGCCGGCGATTGGCTCGAACCGTTGGTCGATGAAACTGGCTCCGAAAGCGCTCTGAGAGCTCTCGAAACGCCTCCTGCGCGAGCGTTGTGACCAAATGGCTGCAAACCTTGTAATAAGGCGTACGTCAAAGTTGGTCTCAAACACTCGACGCCGCCTCCAACATCGAGTGCAGATTCCAAGAGGGCACGAAGCCCACCAACAGCGAGCGATCTCGCCGGTTGAGGGCGCGCAGCGCAACGCAACAGAGCAACACACGCGGATTCGAGGAATGCAAACGGCTTTGCACCCGGGTAAGGAGCTTCGAGAGGAGGGAAAACGCCATCCACGTCTTCGCACGGCGCGCGGTACAGAGGCTCGAAGAGTACGTATTTACGTTCCCTTATAACTGCATTGAGAAGCGGTGCTTGCAAAACCCAACCCGTGGCAGATTGCGAACGACGAAGCAAAGCAGCTAAAACACCCATGATAGCTTCGAGAACGTTAAATTCGCTTCCTCCGTGTGCTCCGATGCCACCGCTTACTCCTTTACGCGCCAGCTCACTTTTGCTGTCTAGCAGAGAGGATGCCATCGATAACGGCTCGGAGAAGATGTCTTCCTCCTTCGCGCCTTGAAGTGCGGGGGAATTCATCTGTTGCGTCCTTTTATTAAACTGTGATTCGTGGTCGACGCGTTTCCATGCATCTCTCAACAAACGTAAAATAGAGGTCGTCGCCGCTGTGGACAAGTGCCCAGCAGCTTCTCGTGACCACGCTTCTGTCCTCGTGCTTGGGCCACGCGGTAGCCACGATAAGACACCGCTTTGACTTATACCGGAAAGTACCGCAGGATTTTCTTCGCTCATAAATTCATCGTCAGGCTTTACTTCAAAAGCTTCCGCTGCGTCCCGCAACAACGATATGAAAGAACGAACTCGCTCACGATCTTGCGACAACCATCCCCACAGCTTTGCTGGGTCTGAGTCTCTCGCCAAAGCCAAAAACACAGCCAATGCATCCTTCTTTGCCAACGAAGACTGCAAATTCGCGATGACATCTCTTGCACGAATCATTAAACGTAACATTGGCGCGTATGCTGCAGCTATTGCTCGACGAGCCGCCGGCTTTTGCCAGCCAGCATTCCAACCGTGTCTCGCGGTGACGCACGCGACGGTTCGGGTTGCGCACGCTGCGCGCGCGGCATCAGTTTTTGATTGCGACAATCCTCTCCCCGTGCTGGCCGTCAATGCAAAGACGAACGCCTCTCCTGGTGTCACGAGCGTAACATCTCGCACGCCGTCGTACGAAGAAGCAATGGCTTTACTTTTCGAGCCATCGTGTTTTTTGACATCGATGTTTGCGTTCGCAGGTAAAGACACATCGCTATCCAGAGACGTTTTTCGAACTCCATCGACAATATCATCCAAAGAGCCCACGTCTTCGATATCATCGATATCATCGCTAACGCTAACGCGGGGTCTTCGCTGAATTCCTGAAGACGAAAAATCATCCTGTGGTCGATCATCGTAATTCCCATCGCACCTTATCTCCCGCTCTTCACGAGCTGTGATAGCTGGATCCCACGCACGAGTTACATCCGCGGTGATGATATCCAATAATGCCGGCGATGCGGCTAAGAATTCAGAAAATTCTTTGAGTAACGCGGCGTGCGCCGCTGTCCCGTCGGCGAGCGCTCGGGCGTGCGCCGCGGCGAGCTCAATCGATAACGGGCCGAGTGGTCCAGCCAAGCCACTTCCCAGGCGAAAGTGATCGCCGCTGTCGCCAATCTTCTCGCCCGTGGCTTTCTCAGATGAAGACGTTTTGTTGTTCTTGGACGATTTTATTCCTGGAATAGCCAAAATATCACTCAGGAGCGCCGCCAAGTTGGCATTGAGCGTTCGAACGCGCATCAACTCCCTTGGATTTGTGTTCTTGTTTGCCCGACTCGCTCGAGCAGAGACTTCCAACGAAAGCGCTTCAGCTACGCCTTTCAAAGGCGTGGCATCTTTATCTACTGAAACGGCATCTCGCGGGATTTGAGCACGATCCAATGCATACGCTCTTGAAATCAATCCCAGCGCAAACCAAGAGACTGAAAGCGCATCTTCGTAAGGGCTCGCACCAGTTCTGTCTGTCAACACGGCTGAAAACCTTCGCGCTAATATCGTATGCATCGGAGTAACGCTTGCTTTACTTCTAGGCAACGATCGATCGAGCTTATCTATGTACCCAGATTTGTACGCTTCCGTGCCGAACGCTAAAGTGACGAAAGCTTCCAAAGGCGGCGAGTGCGGCGCAAGACCTCCACCCAAATCCTCTCCCGGCTCGATCGTCTGCACTTTAGCGGCAACACGAATCAAAGCTCTGAATGCTAAGTCGCCCACGTCCCTGTTCAAATCATCCTCTTCTTCTATTAAAACGTAAGATTTTGAGCGCGTCGACCAAGAGTTTCCGCCAAACGCGGAATCTCGGAATTCGCTTCCGGAGAGTTCTGAACGCGAATCGCCGACTACGTGTGCGAATTCAGGAACTTTTTTATCGTCGGAGGCTAAATTATTCCACGCATCTATCCCGTTCAAGTTGCTATCATTTTTTGCGCCGTAGCTTTCATCAATCGCACTTTGGTTATTGTAATTATTACTGTGCGAAACATCGTCGAGCGCGCCTTCCAACCTGGTTAACCTCAATAACATTTTAAATATCGCAGGCAAATGCGCCAACAACGCGGCTCCTTCAGCTAAAGGTAAGTTTCTCGTGGCGGATAAGAGTCTATCGACGGCTTCTCGTCCGGATGCACCTTCTGCCCACGCCGCAGTAGCCGCATAGAAATTACCTATTCTCCCATCCGCGGTGTGCAACGTGTCCGCGAGTCGCATTTTCACGTGCACGCACGGCACTCTCTCGTTCCAATACGGCATATGCGCTCTTACGTTCGCTTGCAGATACTTTGGCAAAAGCTCTTTCACCGCGACTAAACCTAATTCAACGCCGTTCGGATTATTGGCACTCGCGATATTCGGCGCGAGCGTTTCTGGCGCCACGCACAAAGGTATCACCGAATGTCCAATCAATTCTTCTTCACTTTGTACTGAACCTAAGAAGAGGTTTTTAGCGTTTTGATCCGTTCCATACACGGATAAAATCAAATGATGCGACGGTTTTAGCCTCGCCGGTAACGTCGCGCGAGCTTCGGAACAAAAAACGCCACCTTTGGTTTTCCCGACTGAGAGTGGCGTCCAAAATTCGCTCACTTTGTTCCTCCCATCCGGTGAAGGAAAGGTCGCCGGCAATCCCTTTGCGTTGATGTTCAAATCATCGTCGCGCAGTTCCATCTTCACGCGCAAATCTTTTCTTTTGCACAAGTCGATGTTCCGGATGTCGATGAAAACCTCTCTTCGCAAGCCGCAATCAAGCGTGTTGCCCCAAGCGCTTTCCCAGTTGGATTTCAGAGAGCTCGTTTCCGACAAGTCCTTAATGTGAACGACGTACGGAGGTAATCTAGGCTCTGGAAGCATCGTTGCACTCGTATCTTGTTGTTGCTGCTCTTGTTTGTCTTGTTGCTTCTGCTTTTGTGGTGCTATCGAGCGTAATCGCAAAACTTCCGCAAAAATTTTGCACCGAATCGGTTTGTGCGATTTCAACGGATGGCTGACACCGGCTGAAGCCGCGGCATCGATGATGGCACTTTCCGTGTACGCTTCTTTCACCCGATACAACTGCGAACACTCTGCGGTATCGCGAACTCTAAAAGAAGGTCGACCGTTTGCATCCGTGGCGTTTTCAAAAATGGACATGGTGATCCATCCGATTAACGAACGCGGTTTCGACGCTTCGTCAAAAGTTGATGAAAATCTGTTGTTGTTGTTGTCGTCGTCGTTCCTGTTTTCTCCTCCTCTTCTGTCCATTCCTAAATTATTGTTCTTGACGCTCGAGTCATCGTTTTGACTCGTCGTCGTTGATGAATTCGCCGTCTTTCGAACGACGTTTCGGAAATTTTGCATCTTTTTCGAAACCGAATTCGAATCGTCCAATTCCGATCCGTCGTCTCCAGAATCCTCATCATCTGAAGCTCCTACTTTATTGTTACTGTTGCTATCTTCATCGTCATCTATAGAAAATATCTTCCCATTTGCCGCCTGTTGTTGTGTTTGCATCCCTCCTCCTCCTCCTCCCGTGTTTCCGTACTTCAATTGCTTCACTCTTAAAATCTCTCTTTCCGCGTACGATTTCGCTTTCTTGTCGTCCCGCATGGTGTACACTTTCGGATCCAAACCACCGAATTCTGGCGTCACGTGTGCAATCTGCACGAACAACCTCACCGATGCCGCGCATCTGTGATGAGGAATCGCAAACACCGCCGATGGCTTCTCCGGATTCCCGTCCCTCTCGTCGCCCGGCGACCAACTGAAATAAAAAGCCTCCGACAATCTCTTCTTCTGCTGTAAATCAATCAAGAAAGCGACGCATTCAATCGTCTCGTAGTTTCCAACCTCGAAATCGATGCTTTGTAACCGAAACAAAAACCGCAAACTGTTCATCTCTCTCGCCCTTTGGTTTTGGCTCACGTGCGGCGCTTCTGAAGGCGAACGCGGCAACGCCGTCTTTGGCGCCGCCGTGACGGCGTGCGCGCCCGGGAAGGGTATTTTGTCTCGTATCAAAGGGTCGTATAACGTCATAAACGGAAGACCATCGACCACAGATGCCGGCGCTCTTCTCTGTTGATTTTGATTTTGATTTTGATTTCGATTGTTGTTGTTAATGTTGTTCGTGGGAATACTCGTACCGTTTTCGATAGCGCTGGTCTCTTCGAGAGTGCTTCGACTGAGATTCGAAATTTCACTCCTCGCGTATTCTCTTTCTCCACCGTTGTTGCTGTTGTTGTTTAAGGAGGACAACACGGACCCAGTCCTCGAATGCGCAACACTATTAATACCACTTTCATCTCGACCACCAGCGTTGTTGTTGTTATTCATGTTGTTGTTTGAAGAGAGTTCGTCTAAATCTTCTTCAAACGATTGTATCTCCAGCAACGGTGCCGGAGTGTTTAAACTCCACCCGTCGTTTGGTTTATCGTCGATAATCCATCGCTCGTAGCGTTGACTGGTAATCGCTTCCACGTGCGGCGCGTCGATATCGCTCTGGGTGACTGAATTCGGCGGGCCATCCGATGCGTTGCCGCGCTGAATAGCGCGCCACACCATCTCTTCTTCTTCTTCTCTTCTCTGATGAAATGAAGAAAAGTGTGACGAAGAGAAATTCTTCTTCTTGAGAAAATTTTTCTTCATAATTGCAATCCTAAACCCTAATTAGCGCACATCGTCCGGGCTGTAAAGCTGTAAGGAAGGTTAAACTTCCCGGTTGTGCGCAGGAGGTCCTGGCGAAGCGTTCTACCTATTCTCGAACGTTGACGAGAGGTCCGCGTGAGCTTGCTATCGACGATCGAGCGTTTCTTGAAGGAGGCGTTTGTCGTCGTTAAAGCGGAAAGTCTTCGATGGCAGGAAACTGAGCAGAAAAACTGCCGCGTAGTAAGCAGCACGCGGGGTGCCACTCTGAATTCGAGGTGGGATCAATGGTGCGTGGAGCTTGCGTTCGACTGAGAACCTCTTTTTTTTGTTGATGTTGCATTCTTATCTAGTACTAAACTCTCTATTATCATAATGCTATTAATGCTCGCTAACTATGATGTACTAGTATTAAAAGGTATAATAGTGTCCGGCGACGTCTTTGAACCAGCGCAAATCTCCAACCGAAGATACGTTTCGAATGTACTCTTTATTTTCGTTATTCACTTCGGCGGTTTGGTACACGACCACTTGCGGTAACCCACTACTCACGCCGTAGAGTATTGAACTTTGGTGCACGTAAACCGTCCTTTTATTACGAATGGTCAAATACTTCGCCGCGCCGTCGTCGCTTCCGCCGCCGCCGTACGGCGCCAAAGTAGCCGCGTTGGAGAAGAAACCGGCGCATATCGCGCGCAATATCGATTCGAGCTTTTTTTCTTTGTCCTCATCGTTACTTCTGTTATTGTCAATAAGCATACAATCGAGTCTTTGCGTCAAGAGTTTCTTCAATTGCGCGCGAACGGATTGGACGCGTTGCACGGTGCGAAAATTTAAATAATTTTCCTCGCAAAATCCCCTACGATTGCGGTCGTTCCACGCGTACCCTCTCTGAATGTTCAAAGAGGTGATACCGTCGCCTTCTCGAGCGGCAAAATTCGCTTTTGCCTCGTCCAGAAGATCTCTCGACGTCGTGCCTCCTCTCGCTGGTAAAAAACACGTGTTTTCAATCGAGAAATACGAACAGATTGTGAGCATTTCATTGGCGCACCCGTAATCGCAACCGGCTAACAACGCTTTACCTAGCTTTGGTTCCAACGGAAGCTCCGCTAATTTAGCGCCAACAACTGAGGTTAACTTTGCGTCGTCATCAATCGCACCCAAAGCGTGTAAAAGTTCCAACGCAACGACGACGTGTTTTACCGGCGGCGCTTCGAACCAATCAAAGTGCGCGATGTTATCGATTCCTAACGCTTTGAGTTGTAAAATCGTTCCGGCGATATCCGCGCGAATTATTTCCGGCGCGGACGTTTTATCCAAACTCGCAAAATATTTTTCAGGGTACAAACGAAAGCACGTTCCAGGCCGAACGCGTCCAGCTCTCCCAGCTCTTTGCTTCGCCGATGAACTCGACGCGCGCACGACTTGTAACGTCTCCGAATTCCTCTCGCAATCGAACGCTTTGATTTTCACAAAGCCGCAATCGACGACGTAACTCACGCCTTCAATCGTCACGCTCGTTTCCGCGATATTCGTGGCTATGATAATTTTGCGAGCATTCCTCGGTGGCGCGCGAAACGCTCTCGCTTGTTTCGCGTTATTTAATCCCGCGTAAAACGGACAAACGAGAACTTCTCTATCCAATCGTTCCGAGAGCAAATGTTCCTCCAAGATATCCGCGCACTCTTCCACCTCCTTCTCTCCCGTCAAGAAGATCAAAATATCGCCCGGGTTATTCCGCAAATCTAACCGGACTATATTCATCGCGCACTCCGCGCTTGCTTTTATGTAGTTTGCCACCGGTTCTTCGCTATAAAACGTTCGAACTGGATGTTGCCTTCGTCCTTCGACGCTAAGAATAGCCGGTTGGCCGTACGAGGAAGAAAATTTCCCGTCGTCGTTTCCCTTCTTCTTCTTCTCCTTCTCTTCTTCTTCTTCGTCTTCCTCTAATTCTAATTCTTCTGTTTCCGCGCGGAAAAACTCCCGAAACGCCTCGGCATCAATCGTCGCCGAACTCACAATTACCCTCAACTCTTTCCTCTTCCTCGTCACCTTCTTCAACAACCCCAGCAACACGTCCGTGTTCAAACTCCTCTCGTGCGCTTCGTCCACCATCACCGCCGAATATTTTTGCAACAAAGGATCTTCCAACAGTTCTCTCAGTAAACTCCCATCCGTGCAGAATAGAATCTCCGTCTCTGATGATTTCATGGTTTCAAATCGCACGGACACTCCCACCGTTCCGCCTAAACAAGACCGTTGCGAAGAAGAAGAAGAATTAGAAGCAAAAATCTCCTCGCACACTCGCATCGCAACGGTTTGCGCGCTCGCTCGTCTCGGTTGCGTCACGCACACCATCTTCTCGCCAGGAATGGTCCATTTCGCCTTTCTCAAGTATTGGCAGATCTGCGTGGTTTTCCCGCATCCAGTTTGGCCTATTATTATCACCACTTGATGTCGTTCCAAGAGATACAAAATCTCTCTCTCGTGTTTCTGAATCGGGAGCAAAGAAGAAACGTGATTCTGATTCTGATCTTTTCGTTGTTCGTGTTGAAATCGTTCTCGTTTGCCATCACAGCGCGAGTTTGAGCAGCGCGAGGGTGGTGGGTGCATCATCGTCTCGTCGTTTATATCTTTTTATTAATATCTTCTTCTTCTTCTTCTCATCATCTTCTGCATCAAAGAAAGAGGTGTTGTGTGTTGAAAGGTGCAATTCTTTTTTTGTACGTCGAGGACTCTTTTTTCTCCCGTCTCGTTCATCAAAAGTCTCTTCTGATTTTTTTTCTTCGACAGACAATTAAATTTTCGACAAAATTTTCGACATTTCTCGTATGTCATATAGGGGATTGATTTTTCCTCAAAATTACACTAGAACAGAGAGACAGAGAGACAGAATTACATAAAGATGATAAAGTCCTCCTCGGCGTCGGAATTCTTCTCGAAGACGAAAACGAGGCACTCGACGCCGGTTATTGTCGATTCGGTGTGCTATGATATCCCAAATGGGACGAAGTCGTCGTCGTCACCAAATTCGTCTGAAAACATTCGGTTGTTGGATAACGTCTCGACGGTGTTCGAGAACGGGTCGATGTCGGCGATAATGGGGCCCAGTGGCGCCGGGAAGACAACCTTGTTGGACATTCTCTCGTGCAGGAAAACGAGAGGGGTGATTTCCGGGACCGTGATGTTTGGGTCGCAAAACGCGACGAAGAAAACGTTCAAGGAGTGCGCGGCGTACGTGGAACAGTTCGATACCTTGTTGCCGATGTTGACGGTGGAAGAGACGCTGTATTACTGGAGCGAAATGCAAGCGAGAACGCACGCGGACGCGGAGTTGAAGAAAGAACGAGTGAGGGAGATATTGCAACACTTGAATTTAACGAGTTGTAAAGACGTCGTCGTCGGCGACGCGCTGAACCGAGGGATATCCGGCGGACAAGCGAAGAGGACGAACATCGCTTTGGCTTTAGTCACGGACCCGGACGTGTTGTTTTTGGACGAGCCTACGAGCGGCTTGGATTCGCAATCGTCCGTGGAGGTTGTGGAGATTTTGAGAAACTTGGCGAATACGGGCGTGACGGTCGTGGCGACGATTCACTCGCCGACGCCGGACGCGTTTCGATATTTCGATACGCTGTGCATGTTGAAGAACGGAAAGATGACGTTTACTGGGCCTATATTTGACGAAACCGCCGGAGGTAAATATTCGGCGATTTCCTATTTCGCATCAATTGGGTTCAAATGGGACACGAAATCAAACTTGGCGGATTTCTTGACCACGACGTGCGCTTCGGAGGATTTGGATTTTGAAGACGCGTTTCGAAATTCAGAATGCGGGAAAGCCGCGCTGACAAAGACAAAATCGATTTTGGAGAAAGAAATGCTGTTGCCAGCGAAACCAAAACTAGCGAAAGCGGAGAGAGGCGCGTTTGCAAAGATTAAAACGCTTTTGAAATACCGCACGATCCGAAATTACAAATCTGTTGATTTCGTCATGAGTCGCGCGGCTGGACAAATTTTGTTCGCCATCGTACAATTCACCTTGTTCCTGGAAATTGGCAAGGCAGAAGGCGAGGCTATGGACCAAGCGAATCAACTCAACGTCGCGAGTTTACTGTACATGTTGAATATTTTACCTTCGTTTGGCGCGAGTGGGTACATGCCATCCATCGTACTCGAGAGAGCGGTGTTTTATCGCGAAGTCGACGACGGCTCGTACCCGCTCTTTTCGTACGTTGCGTATAAGTTCATCGAAGAGGGTGTTTTAGCGATACCAGTGACGCTAGTCGCGCAAACGGCGTTGTATTTGGGGTGCGCGTTGCAAGGCTCGTTCGCCATCTTTTGGATATGTAACTATATGGTGTTGAGTTGCGGCATAGCGCTCGCGTACGTATGCGCTTCAGTCGCTCCGAACATGGACGCCGCCAATACGCTTTTGCCAGTTTATAACGTCATTCAGCTTCTATTTTCTGGGATGTTGATACGTAGAGCTGACATGCCGAGCGGCTGGGAGTGGTACTCGCACACGCTCTTCGTGCGATACGGATGGCAGGCGCAGATGATTAATTACTTCGACAACAAAGAACCGAAGGTTTTTCAAACGAAAGAAGGTAAAATGGAAGGGATTATTGAGTTTTACGGAGCGAGCGGTACTATTACCTCGAATTTAATCGCCGTCTTTGGTCTGTATTGGTTCTGGATCATAGTCGCATACGTCTGTATGAAGAATATTCGGCATCAAAGCCGATAGTTTACTTTTGTTTTGAGTTGTTGTAATGTTTAATGTTTGTTATACCAGTATTTTTTATTAGTAATTTATTTACTACTTTACTCTACCGTGACGGATTTTGCCAAATTTCGGGGCTGATCGCAGTTATGCCCTCTCAAGACGGTCAAGTGATAACTCAACAACTGTAAAGGAACTATGTTGACCACCGCTTGCAAACAATCTTCGACTTTCGGAACTCGCAGAATGACCGCGTCTGGCGCCGTTTTCTCCATCTCCGTGTCGTCATCTGAAACGATTAATATTAACCGCCCGTCTCGCGCTTTGAGTTGTTGCACGACCGACTGTTGCTTCTCGTAACTCCCATCGTTCGTACACACTACAATAATCGGCATGTGCTTATCTACCAAAGCGAGCGGACCGTGCTTCATTTCGCCGGCGAGAATACCTTCCGAATGCACGAGCGCAACTTCCTTCACCTTCAACGCGCCTTCTAAAGCCGTGGCGTAATTGAAACCTCTCCCAAAAATGAGCAAACTGTGTTCCTCTTTTAACTCTTGCGCCAACTCTAACAATATCGCGTCCATTTTTAAGCACTCTTTCACGCACCCGGGAAGTTTGAGCAAACCTTGCATGATGTCATCCCGTCTCGTGTGCTTCGAGCGCGAGTCTTCGCTCAAAGATAAAGCCACCAAAACCATCGCGACTATTTGACAAGTGTACGCTTTTGTACTCGCTACGCCAATTTCGGCACCCGCGTTAATGTGGACGCCACAATCCGTCGCTCGCGATATCGCCGACCCAACCGTGTTGACGATGCCGACGCACAACGCGCCTTTTGCCTTGGCGTATTCTAAAGCCTTCAGCGTATCCGCCGTTTCACCCGATTGCGAGATGAAAATGCACGTGTCGTCTCTAAAAAATGGACACCGTCTATCTAAAACATCACTCGCAAGCTCTAAAGTTACCGGAAGCTCCGTGAGCTCTTCGAACAGCTGTCGGATGGCAATCGCGGAGTTGTAGGACGTACCGCAACCGCACAAGATGATGCGACGAGAGCGCCGAATCGTCGCCGCGAACTGGGACATGCCCCCTAGCATTACTCTCTCTGCTGCACCGAGAACGTCCAACACCAATCGTCCTCTCATGGTGCTCGAAATAGCCTCCGGTTGTTCGAAAATTTCTTTTTGCATGAAGTGATCGAATTCGCCCTTCATGATTGATTCGACTTCCATTTCTAACGTTTCAATCGTGCGTTCGACTTCTTTACTCAAAACGACCGGTTTATATAACCCGTACTCCGGTGAATCGTGTCCAGAGGTGTACCCAGGGTGCGGATGCTTTTGCTTCTCGACTTTATAAATCTTATACGTGCCGTCGTGGCAGTGACACACGTCGTCGTCTTCGAGAACTAATACGCGTTTAGTGTGCTCAACCATCGCGCTCGCATCCGAGGCGAAGTAAAATTCAACTTTTGGATTATTTGTAGTAGTAGTAGTAGTAGTAGTAATTCTCGTCGTCGTCGTCGTATCCGCATCTGCTGCTGGAGCAGCTGCTGCTCCTCCTGTCATAGATTTCCGCTTCTTATTACCGCTAGCTTTTTTAAGAAGAACGTCCTCCTCTGCGCCGTCGGAAAGGTTTCCGTCGATGACGCAGGAAACCTCGCCGCTGTCGTCGGAGATGCCCATCAACAACGGCGAGCCTCTCTTCGCGGCGACGAGTTCTCCCGGGTACTTTGTCGATTTAAATACTAACGCATACGCGCCTTGCAACTGTCGCGTTACTTCCATCGCCAACTGACGAAACGTCACGTCTTTCTCGCCGCTCTCCTCAAACTTATCGCTCAAAAATTTACAGAGTTTCGGTATAACTTCCGTATCCGTATCGGTTTCAAATTTCATCCCTCTTCTTTCTAACATCGCCCTTAACGGCGCGTGGTTCGTAATAATTCCGTTGTGCACCACCACGAATTCATTTTCTCGCGAGTCCGAGGTGTGCGGGTGCGTGTTGATTTTATTCGGCGGTCCGTGCGTCGCCCACCGCGTGTGCGCGATGCTCGCGCAAAAATCTAAAGGCTTAATCGAGGACGACGACTTCTTCCTCCCGTTGCTGCTCTTACTTTTAGACGCCTTAACTTCATTCTCGTCATCATCGTCTTCGCCAAACAGTTCCTTCCTCGCCAGCGCTTCCAAGTTGGCAATCTTCCCGACTTCTCTGCACACGATGACTTTCTTCGCGTCGTGTCTTTTTTTATCTCCACCTTCTTCTTCATCATCATCATCATCATCGTCTTCGCACCATATCTCGTTATCGTCCATGGCAAACCCGGCGGAATCGTACCCTCGATATTCCAATCGTTTCAAACCAACGAGTAACTTCTCCACGATTTCCTTCTTCGTTTTCGGCACCCCGCAGTTCAAGTACGCGAATATTCCGCACATTATTATTATATATAGTCTTCGTTTTCGAGTCGTCGTGTTGAAGACAAAGAACTGAAGACAACAGAGGGTTCAAACCGCAGAGGACAAAAACGACCACCACCACCACCACCAAAGCGCGACGACAACAGAAAGAGAGCGAGAGGGGAGGAGATTGAAGAAAAAAGTGAAGTCCAACAAAAAAAACAGAAGAGTAAAAAAAAAAAGAAGACAAAAAAAGAAGAGAAATCTTTTTTGCTTTTGCTTTCTGTCGCGAAAAAGAAGAACAAAAACAACGACAAAAGGTCGACTGGAATCTTTTTTTGCTTCAAAAGGCACCCAACTCAACTTTTTTTTTAAACGACACACATTGATTATATTTACAAACTCTTACTACGCGCGCCTTAGAGTATCATCATCATGACTGCTGCTGCGCTCGAGCATTAGTAGATTTATAGAGTTTCGTGCCAGAGAGGAAGGGATATATATATTTATATTTATATATACAGAGAGAGAGAGAGAGAGAGAGAACAACGAAGAGAAATGGAAAAGGAAATCATCGCCCGTTTTGAAACGACGTGTAGACGAGGACGAGGACGACGGTTAAGAAAAGATGAAAAACAAGATCACCAATCTGGGAGGGGCGAGAACAACAACAACAACAAAAGCGAGGAGGAGGCGAAAAAAAAGACGACGATTGAAAAGAAGACGAGAACAACGAGCGAGAGCAGTACGTATCGTCGTTCTGTTTACGGTGGTGGTACTGGTGGGTTCACGTCGTTACCGGCGAGTCCTCCAAAAGAGCCTTTCTTTTTGAAAAAAACTTTTCCTCTGATTCCAGGAGAAGAAAAAGGAGGAGAAAATGAAGAAGAAGAGATAAAGATCTCCCCGTTACCACCTACGAGTACTACTCCTACTACTACTACTACCACTAAAGAACAAGAAGAAGAACTAGAAGAAGAAGAAACGACAGACGCACTTTCGCGCTTGCCGAACGACGTCTTGTGCGAGATAAGTGCGAAATATCTGAGCGCGAAAGACGTGTCGAGTTTGGAGCAAACGTCGAAACAATACAGAGAGATCCTTTTGCAAAGCGAACACTGTTGGAAGAATCTGTACGGGAAGAGATACCGATGGAGACCTTTCGCCGAGGAACAAGGGTGGGCGTTAGCGGCGACGTTACCGTTCTCGAGCGGCTTGCAAAAAAAGGCAATCAAACCACCAGCCGAGGGGTGGAAAAACACGATGAAGAGAGCAGTTTTGAAGACCAAGTTTTTTCTCGATGATGGTGATGATGATACACGAGTAGTCTTGAGATTTAGCGCGGCGAAAGATAAGGTAGAAAATATAAACGAAGGCATCAAAAACCTGAGATATGGAGACGTGTGTTTGTTAGAAGCTGGGACTTATTACGGATCGATTCGTGTTCCGTCTGGGGTACATTTGCGCGGTATCAAATCGTCTCAAAAAGATTTGGTGCATATTGTAGCCGACGACGAGCCGGCAATAGTGGGCGTTGAAAATGCTAGAAAGAGCAACGATAACATCGTAATGGTTTCCAACGTAACGTTATGGAGACACCGCGCCGCTCGAGACGGATCTATCGGATGCTTTGGCCATCATCCAAAACACACCGCCTGCGTGCACTCTGAGAGCAAAAATATAAAATTATCTTTAGAGACGTGCGATATCGTTTCGGCGGGTGAGGGCGTTGTCGCGCACGATTGTGAAATCATAAATTGCGACGTTTCGACCGCCTTATCTGGCATCATCTTGCGAAACGGCGACATCTCGGGTTGCGTGGTGACTTCTGCCATCGCCAAGGATCAAAAATCTAAAATCGACATCGATTCGGAAGCGTCTTCGAATTCATCATCTGATGAGGCTGATGATCTCGAAATGCTTGGTATTATTACGGATGATGAGGGCGAAGAGGACGATGCGATATCGATCGATAGTCAATCTTCGTCCGCGAGCGGAGTGTACGCGTCGATCGTCATTTTGGGTTCCGAGGGTGATGAAGATTCGGCGAAAGGGGGAAACGAAACTTCCGTGGATGTGAGAAATAGTCGAATAGTCTTGAACTCTTCCCACGGTATTTCGTGTCTCGATGGCGCCAACGCTACTGTACGTGGATGCTTGATTGCAAATAACCAAGGTGGTGGAGTTTGCGTCGGTAAAAACTCTAGGATTAGAATGTTTGAAAATCTGATCGCGTTGAATACAGGCGTTGGATTTGCCGTGTGGGGCGGTGCTTACGGAGAAGCTCTTCGGTGCGAGATTCGAGAAAACTCGCACACTGGCGTGGACGTTTCTTGCTTAGGCGCAGTAAAGGAAAGAAGCGATGATTATTACATTACTTACGGTGGTGGCGGCGCTTTCGATGAAATCGGAGGAAACGAAACGGACGACGAAGAGTATGAAAGCGAGCTCATGTCGTTCTTGTTAGCGCAGAGACAACGCTATGCGATAACGCACCGAATCGTCTTGAAAGAGTGCCTCATCGATAACAACGGGAGCACTGATATTAACGTTTCTGGCGGAGCGCACTGCGACGTATTCGATTGCATCATCCGCAAAAACTCCGACGGGGACGATAAGAAAACGTGCGTTTTGGTTGAAAACGATTCTTTTCTCCGCGTCTCTCCGTGAATGCAAAGGTGACAAAGAAAAGAGCGTGCGTGCCCATGTATTAACTAAAAATAGAATGTATTATTTATTTGGATGTAAAACTCAGATTGTATAGAATTGAAAAGACTTGCTTTTTCTATTATTAATCGAGCACGATCGGGCTGTGGGTCGCCAGCGGAGAACGCTTTTGAGACGCCTCTTTTTCTCCACCTTCTTCGAAAGTTTTACCTTCACTACTCGCCGGCGTGTTTTCTTCGCCTTCGACTACTAAGTGCTTCGGTGACAACGGCGTTTGCGGAAAACGAAAATGCTTCGCCTTATTCAAAGCAGACTTTGGAATCTCTTCCGTCTTCTCCACGAAATCCTCGCCGCATAAAGTCAAATCCTCCTCCTCCTCCTCTTCTTCTTTTTCTTCTTCTTCTTCTTCTTCCTCCTTTTCGTTGGCTTTCTCTTCGTCTTCATCGCCTTGCGTGAATCCCAACCCTTTGTTATTTTCAAATGGCGTCGGTAACGATGCTTTTCTGACATCATCTTCGACCATTTCATCCGCGGCGATTATGTTCGCGACGGCGTTTTCAACGAGCGCTTGCGCAATTGGAGTACTTCGCACGAGTTCTTCGTCTTCTTGCTCCTCTTTTGGTTCTTCTTCATCACACGCTGCACACGCTGCTGCTGCTGCTGCTACCACTGCTGCTCCTTCAGGCGCTGGAGTCATTTTTTTCATCATACTCGCGTATTTTGCCTCCATGTCATCTCCTTCTTCCTCGTTTTCTTCGCTCGCGTCGTCCTTAGCTGGCGTTTGGATTTGTTCCTCCTCGTCTTCCTTCGCAGGTTCTTGAACTTCTGTCGCCGGAAATTCAATATCAACGCAATCCTGCGTTTGTGGATCGAAAGCCGACGCCGCCGCTTGTTGTTCATTATGTTCCTCGCCGCCGTTAACGTCTTCTTCTTCTTCTTCTTTTTCGTCTTCCTCGTCTTCGTTCACCGGCGGAGCAACTTGAGTGGCGTGGAAATCACCATTCTCCGTTTCTTCTTCGTTCGTGGTGTGCGTTTGGTTGTCGTCTTCGTCCATTTCCATAGTTTCATCGACTTTCACGTCATCCTCTTCCTCTTCGTCCGAACTAACGTGCAAACGTTCTCCAACAAGGACGAGCGCTTTTTGCGCTTCCACAAACGCCGCTCTTGAAACCGCGAGCGTTTCCTTCATCGTCGCTAACTCCTTCTCGCTCGCTTCCTTCGCTTTCACGGCCTCTTCGAGGTTCGCTTGTAAAGTTTCAGACTTTCCAATGACATCCGCCCAGTCGTTTAACTCTTTGGAAGCTTTGGTGGAAATTTCTTGGTATTTTACGCACTCTTCCCTGGCAGCCTTTTCGTTCTCTTCCGCTTTTTCCGCGCGCTCGATCGCATCTTTGTTCGCTTCGAGCGACGATTTTGCTTCGTCGAGTTCTTTTTCAGACGTTTCGAGTCTTTGCGTCAACTCTTTCAGGTTCGTCTCCATGCTCGCATATTCTTCGGTGTGTTTCGCAATCGCCGCCTTCATTTCCGTAACCTCTTCTTCCATAGAATTGATCTTTGCGCGCGCCTCTTCGATTTCCTTCGTCTTCTCGCCATTCCCCTCGGTCAATCGTTCAATCACCTTGTCCAAGTCTTCCATTTCTTCCTTGGATTCCGCTTTAAATGCTTCGAACGCCTTCGTGGTTCCGGCGTCTTTCTCCTCAGCCTCTTTAACTTTCGTCTTTAACTTTTTATTCATCGCCGCAAACTCGTCGCGCTCTCGCGATACAGTCTCGTTGGACTTTTTCAAATTCGCGATTTCCTCTTCCAAAGCTGACACATTGGCGAGGTTTTCGTTTGATTCGACCAAAACTTGTTGTTGTTCTTTTTCTTCTTCTTTTTTTCCTTCTTCTTGGAGTTGCTCCTCATCGGGGGCCGTTTTGCTCGCCCAGACGCTCTTTCCTTTCTTTGACGGCGGCAACGGAAGCCCAGTCTCCGCGTCTTTCCCTTCTTCGTTCTTTTCTTCCTCCTCCCCCTTCTGCTCCACGTTCTCTTTTTCCGGCGACGCTCGTTTCTTCGCGGCAGGAACTGGAAGAACGACCTCCTTCGCTTCCTCTTCTTTCTTCGCCGCTTTCTTCGGCGGCGGCGCCGTGCCAACCTCCTCTTTCTTCTTCTTCGACGCCGCGGCGCTTTTCTCTCCCTTCTTCAATCGGTGCTTCGGCGTCCCGTAATTCGGTTCCACGCCTTCGTTCACTCGAAACTTAAACACGCACTGAAACGGAAAGTCAATCAAGTCTCCGTCCTTCAAAAAATTCGGCTCCCCTTTTACCAACTTGACTCCGTTCACCCATAACCCGTTTCGGCTGCAATCGGTGATGGTCGCCGTGTACCCGAGCGGCGACGAAGAATCTTTCACGCAGATGATCTTCGCGTGTTCCGCGGACACTGTTTGATGATGATTTTCGATGATGATAATGAATTCAAAACAAAAGTAAAGGTAATTATTTATACTACTTTATATAAATGTGAGCACTTTACGCCTCAAAACAGAAAAAACGAACGTTGAAAGAAACGACGAAAATGCTCTCATCTCGGAGGAATGAATCGTATCGCGCTCTTCGTTTACGCATTTATAAAT
>Ga0115554_1000408_pt1 | contig 29269 bp, 26 predicted proteins | sample COGITO_mtgs_1104_3_FD_87283 | JGI IMG/M metagenome (GOLD analysis project Ga0115554, IMG submission 87283) | Pelagic marine microbial communities from North Sea - COGITO_mtgs_110404 | ecosystem: Environmental > Aquatic > Marine > Epipelagic | place: Germany:Helgoland, sampling site Kabeltonne... | reverse complement strand
CTCGGTGGAAGAAGACTTAACTGTGACTGATTATTAGTCTTCCATACAGGACTAGATTTCATGTTATTAAGATACGAAATCAAAAAAAACAAACAAAAAGAGACTGCCTTTTTAGACAGCCTCTTTCTATTATAACTAAACGTAACTAAAATTCTTAGTACATATTACGTAATGCTGTAATATCGTTGTTGTTAAATTCTCCGTCAGCACTACTTGAGAAACAAGCTTGCATGATAGATGATACGTCTCTTCCTGTTGGAGTTCCTGCAACGTGTATTGCTCCAGCAGATCCAGCACCTTCATTCTGAGCAGATCCACAGCTTAAACGGTCAAACCAATCAGAGTGACGGAAACCAACTGCATGTCCAATTTCATGTGTAATTACATGCTCGTTTACGTTAGTTGAAAAACCATCAAGGTTATAAATCTGAATAAACTTGTGTGGTGCTCCTGCATTTGTTGGAAATCCTGCTACACCACCAGAACCACTATTATTTCCAGAATTGTCATATATAACCATGTCTGAGTTTGTAAAGTTGGATCCAAATGTTAAGTTAAACTGTAAAGTTACACCACTTAAACGGTTATAATTAGCGACTGCCCAACCTAATGCAGTTTGTCCTTTTGAGGATAAACCAAAACCATCATTTGCTGTATATCCAAGAATATCAATCGTTCTGTTATTACCAGTCACTAAGTTATTGGTACGATACTGGCGTGTTTGCCCTTCTACTACTTGCATTGCTTTTAATTGTGCTTCTGTAACAACAATATCGTCTCCGATATAAATACGTTGCTCAATAGTTCCGTCAGGTAAATGGAAGTCTCCTTTTGTAATACTACCTGCATCAATTTCTAATGTTTTGATAAGGTCCAATACGGTCTTATCTGTAACAGCATCTCTAGGGGGAGTTTCAGTATTTATAATATCTGAAGAAACTTCAGTTACAAGGTTTGCATCGTCTTCGATTGTTACTTCATCACGTTCACAACTAGAGAAGAGTAATGTAACTCCTGCTAATAAAATAAAAGCTGATTTAAGATTTGTTTTCATATTAATAAATATTTTGGATTAGTAATGGTATAAATATAATAACAAATGTGAATGAAATGTGAATATTTCAAAAAATTAACATAATTTATATTAAAATATGCGGTAAAACCATAAAATATACGTTTTTTACTGTTTTTCCGTAAAGTGATTTTACTTGTAAAAAATAAGATAGAAATTAAATACTATTTATTTCTAAAAAATTGAGTACAGGTTATTTCTTAGAAGAATCATGAATACTATTTAATCAAATCTCAAGGCAAGATGTGTTTCTGTTATAACAAAGACAATAATTATTTATAAAGCGATTGTATCAACAAAAAACAAATCCCAATCGAAAACGATTGGGATTTGAAAGTTTATGAGAGAAGAGAAAGAATTTCTTGTTTCTTAACCTAGAATTCAGCCTCTTTATTTTTATTAACAAGGTCCTAAAAGGGTCCAGCCTCCACTAGTTCTTTCATACAAATTACCTTGGTAAACGACTCTAGCTCCCACAGGATAGTTTATTGGTTGCCATTGTGGAACACCATCACAAATACTTCCTCCTGAAGACGTTGGATACATAACTCCTAAACCAGTAACATCATTACCATTAAAATTTCCGCTTACACTAGTAGAAAAACAAGCTAACATAAGAGACGTTGAATCATATCCTGTAGGGGTACCTGTTAAATGTACTGCTCCTACTCCTGCATCTCCTTCATTTGAATTTTGTCCACAGCTTTGTCTTGAGAACCAATCCGTGTGACGGAAACCAATAGAGTGTCCCATTTCATGAGTAATTACATGCTCATTAACACCTGCAGAGAATCCCTCCAAATTATAGATTTGGCAAAATTTATTAGGGTTACCGCTTGATGGGAATCCAGCAACTCCACCAGAACCACTGTTATTTACAGAATTATCATATACAACCATATCTGCATTGGTACTCGTTGCAAAAGTTAAACTAAATCTTAACGTTGTCGTACCATTGTTATATAAGGTATTATAATTATTGATAGCGTTTTGTAATGCAGTTCGACCCTTAGTAGTAAGTGCAAATGGTGCTCCTGTATACCCTATAACACTAATAACTCTACTACCACCATTTGTATTCACAAGGTTATTTGTACGGTATTGTCTTCCTTGTGTATCATTCAACGTTTGCATTGCAACTAACTCTTCTTTAGTAACAACAATATCGTCTCCGATATAAATACGTTGTTCAACAGTTCCGTCTGGTAGGTGGAAATCACCTTTTGTTACAGAAGCAACATCAAGTTCTAGATTATCAATAAGATCTAATACTCTTTGATCTGTAACAACATCTCTAGAGGATGTTTGATTGTTTACAATATCTGTATCGATAACTGTAACTTCCGTTTCAAAGTTAGCGTTGTCTTCAACAGAAACTTCATCACGATCACAACTTGCAAACAATAGCATTACTATTGCCATTAAACTAAAAGCTGATTTAAGATTTGTTTTCATATTATATATATTTTGGATTAGTAATGGTATAAATATAAATACAAATGTGAAAATTATGATAATAATACAAAAAATTAACATAAATTATACTAAAATATGTGGTAAAACCATAAAAAAATATCGTTTTATGGTTTTTCCGTAATGTAATTTTACGGGTAAATTATAGTAAATTAAAGAATTTTACTAAAATTAAAAGGAGATAGCTCCTCATATATTTTTAAAATAAACTTATAAATACCTTAGAAATGAATATAATAAGGCTATTTATATTCGTTGTGCTTTTTACCAAAATGATTACTCATTGGATGCATCATCTCCATTATTTTCCTCAAATCCCAAAGGATAGAATGAAGATTTCTAATATTGACCGCTCATGGAGGGGAAAATGACGAAATCTAATCAAAATGCACAACCAGTTTTTTACAAACGATAATAAGCAGGTCTTTTTATTTTGAAGTATGAAACTTATCTACCTGTAACGCTACAAATTAAGTCCATATAGAAAATAGTGTGTAGAATTATATATGGGAATGTGTGAAAATTCTAATATTCTTCAAAATCCAAGGGGTCAAAATTCTTAAAATGACCATTCAATTTTATAATATCTTTAACTCTATTAACAGATCGTAGAGTGGTTACTATAGATGTGAGATGCTGAATCAAAAATTCGTATCGGTTTTTTTCTGATGTTAGTTGTAATAATGCATACTCTTGTTCTATAGTAAGTCCCATTTTATGAGATAAGGTATAGGTGGTAATCGTTTGTATATTCACTTCAGGAGTTTGAATATCTAATTCGTCATAAAATGCATTGAGCAAGTTTACAAATTTTTCTTTCAAGAGGATTGTTCCATCTTGAACAGCATCTATAAATTGTACAGTACCGCCAGCATATAGCTTCTCATGTAGTCTATTATAAAAATCTACTAGTTTAAAAACGCGTATTCCTTTACATATAACATCACTGGCGCCAGATGGATACTTTTTTACTACTTTAAGGACTTCCATCTCTGTACCATATTCCAAACGTTTATCAACGTAGGCAGGAATTCCAAATGTAATTTTTTCATCTTCGCAATCTTCGATTAATTGTTTATACCGTTGTTCAAAGATATGTAATGCAAGTTCTTCTCCAGGAAATGCTACCAATTCAAGGGGAAACATAGGTAGTGTAGCTATCATTATCAATTATTTTTTATGGAATTTACAAAAGATGCTTTTCAATTAGTCTATAAATAGTAAATTTTAACCTTCTTGTTGAACTTTTTGCTCTTTTAGTATTGTGTATTAAGAATAGTCTACTAATTTCGTAGGCAAAAATGTTGCTATGACAAACAAAGACCTTTTACAAATAGTTCAGGAATATGAAAGTCCTGTGTATGTTTATAATGCAGAAACAATTACCAGACAGTATAACCGCTTAACTTCTGCATTTAAAAAGGTCAAACAACTACGCTTAAATTATGCAGTAAAGGCGTTGAGCAATATTTCTGTATTACAACACATCCACGGTCTAGGAGCAGGATTGGACACGGTATCTATACAAGAAGTCCGCTTAGGATTGGCTTCTGGATGCCCCGCAGACCGTATTATATTTACACCTAACGGCGTTTCTCTTGCAGAAATCGAAGCTGTGTCAAAAATGGGAGTTCAAATCAATATTGATAATCTATCCATTCTTGAACAGTTTGGAACTAAACATCCCAATGTACCTGTCTGTATTCGCATCAATCCGCATGTCATGGCGGGAGGAAATACCAATATTTCTGTAGGACATATTGATAGTAAATTTGGAATTAGCATCCATCAGGTACCGCATATTTTACGTATTGTAGAAAATACCCAAATGAATATTAATGGGATTCACATGCATACGGGAAGTGACATTTTGGATATTGAAGTATTCTTATATGCGTCTGAGATTCTTTTTGAAACGGCAAAACACTTTCCAAATTTAGATTTTATAGACTTTGGGAGTGGTTTTAAAGTGCCGTATAAAGAGGGCGATATTGAGACTAACATTGAGGAGTTAGGTGATAAGTTGGGGGAACGTTTTAACGCTTTCGCGAAAGCGTATAAAAAACCCTTAACACTGACCTTCGAGCCTGGGAAATTTCTCGTGAGTGAAGCAGGAAAATTCTTAGTAAATGTAAACGTGGTCAAACAAACCACTTCTACCGTTTTTGCTCAGGTGAATAGCGGTTTTAATCATTTGATCCGACCGATGTTGTATGGAAGTAATCACGAAATTCATAACATAAGCAACCCAAACGGGCGTGAGCGTTTTTATAGTGTAGTTGGCTATATCTGTGAAACCGACACGTTTGCAAATAACAGACGTATTACCGAAATAAATGAAGGAGATATTCTTGCTTTTAGCAATGCGGGGGCATATTGCTTTACGATGGCTAGTAATTATAACAGCCGTTACCGCCCTGCCGAAGTTTTGTGGAAAGATGGAAAAGCGCATCTTATACGTAAAAGAGAAACCTTTGAAGATTTGCTACATAATCAGATTCCGTTACAAGAGATTGCTGATGTGGTGTTGTAAATGGTTCAAAAATGTCACAAAACGTATCTTACTTACTCTTTAATAAAGGACTATGCGCATTTTTCTCATTTTATTTATACTTCCTATCTATTGTTTTGGACAGACAGAATTAGCATCTATCAAAAAATATAAAGGAGACTCTCTTTACTTTGGGGTAAAAAATATCTCTCCTATTTCTATCTGGTATGAAGAACTAAAAAAAGATTCTGTAGATTATAGTACACATACGTTTGATCTTGCTCAGATGCAACCTAAAGATTCTTTGTATCCTATTGCTATTATACCTGTAAATGCTATAAAGGATACTTCAAAAATTAATGTAAAAGATTTTATCAATTATAAATTTCGAAGAGCCAATCCTAGAGCTATTCATGACGATACGTATAAGTATGAATTACCGTATGCAAAGGGTGAAAAATATGAAGTCATCCAGACATTTGGGCAATCTTTTAGTCATAATAAACCTACATCTAGGTATGCAGTAGATTTCAAAATGCCCATAGGAACTCCTTTATATGCTATAAGAGGTGGTATTGTGATCCTTGTTATAGAAGATAATACAGAACATGGAGGAAAAGATTTTATAGATAAAAGTAACAATATCTTTATCCTTCACAATGATGGTACCTACGCGCAATATTCTCATCTAGATTACAATGGCGCCGATGTAGAAGTAGGTGATGTTATACAGCAAGGGGATTATATTGGTAAATCAGGGCATACTGGATTTTCTACCCGTCCTCATTTACATATTGTTGTTAAAGATGGTAACGGTATCTCACTTCCTTTTTACTTCAAAATCCGTCCTAACAAGAAACTTAAATCAGGAAAAAAATATCTTAGAAACTAACTATTTATCAGGACTAGTTTTAAGGCATTACATACCACTTCTAAACATAGGAAAAGTATTAGCTCTCCACTAGCCAATTTAACTTTGCTTCTTCGCTGGACCACAAAAAAGCGTTTCATTCAGAAAAATAATTGACTTCATTTTAAAAATGAGTATTTTTAAAAATGCGTATTTCTATTCTTTTAGGTTGTGTAAGTAGTGTGCTGGTGCTTTCTTGTACCACACCTTTAGATTCGGTGTTAACAGCTGAACATCCTGCTATTCGAACAGTGATGGATAGTTTGGAAAATCACGAGGTCCAAATTTTATATACCCAAATAGACACAACAGATAAAGGACTGATCACGTTTAAGGATTACGTATTTCAAGAAAATAAGAAAAATTATTTCTATCCCGCTAGTACCGTTAAGTTACCAATCGCTTTACTTGCTACCGAGTATATAAATACCCATCCTGAAATCGAATTAGACACGCCTTATATTTCTGAGAGAGATTCAGTGTTACATAGTGTTTCAGATGATATTCGACAGATTTTCGCCGTGAGCGATAATGAAGCTTATAATCGGTTGTATGATCTGTTAGGAAGGGATTACATCAATACACGCCTCAAGGAGCTTGCTCTCTCTCCTACACGGATTTCTCATCGTCTTTCTACGACGAATGCCGATAAGGCTGAACGAGGTACAATAAAGTTCTTTCCATCTTATGAAGGGGACATCATTACTATAGAAGAGCAAATAGATCAGCCGATAGTGGCTATAAAGATTAAAAAACAACAGAAAGGGAAAGGATATCTCAAAGATTCAACGCAGATATCAACGCCTTTTGATTTTTCTGATAAAAACTATTTCCCGCTTAAAGCACAGCACGAACTGATGAAACGTGTCTTTTTTGAAGATCAATTTGATGCGGATCAGCGTTTCAATATTTCCTATACCGATAAGATTCGTATTCAGAAGGCGATGTATACGCTTCCGCGAAAAGCAAAATATGATCCCGAAACGTATTATGATAGTTATGTAAAGTTTTTTCTGTACGGAGACTCTAAAGACCCGATTCCTGATCATATAAAAATATACAATAAAGTTGGATATGCCTATGGTACCCTTACCGAAACTGCATACGTGGTAGACGAAAAAGAAGGGATTCAGTTTTTACTTTCTGCTACCATTCTTGTGAATAAAAACGAAATTTTTAATGATGATACCTACGAATATGATACCATTGGAATTCCTTTTCTGGCACAGTTAGGGAGGGAGATTTATGCTTTGGAGAAGAATAGGAAATAAGAGATGTTGGTCGGTTTTTGAAAAGAGAGCAAAGAGAAGGGATCGCTTCGCTTTTAGAATCAGACTCAGGATTCAAAACGAGGAACTCAAGACTCAAGTATGTCCCTGATATAGGTTGACTACTTTTCACTTAAAATATGATGATTTCATCTAACTATATACAATCTCAACGGATATCATAATAGATGCTGTTGAATATTTTTTATCTTGTCTAGTGTATGACATTAGTTAGAAAATTAGCGACTATAGTGAGCAAAAAGGACATCATACTTTTTGTGACTTTCTATTACGTATCGACTCTCATTTACTATACGGCAAGCTGGATTTCTTGGGGTGGATTTAAACCTGGACATCCGCCTTATTTTCATTTTGAGGAATTTAGTGCTTCTGGAGGTGCACAGTTTTTAATTAGCTTCATAGTAACAATTCCGATTTGGTATATCACAACCATCGTATTAGGGAAATATACGCTTAAAACACGGTTATTATCACATATTCTTTTCCTACCCTTATATATTGCAATATGCTACTTCTCATTACTTTGGGTAACAAAAATATTTGGTTGGTCGATGTATTGGGGCGGCTATAAAGTTATCTGGACGCTGTACACTTTTATGCTTTTTTATTTAGTTCAGTTTGGTTTTATACACGCCTATACCTACTTCAAAAGATTTAAAAATGAAGAAAAAGAAAAAGCAATACTCCGAGAAACCACGTTAAAAAGTCAGATAACAGCACTAAAAGCACAACTAAATCCGCACTTTCTACACAATCTATTCAACTCTATTAATGCGACCATACCGCCAGAAAATGAACGAACAAGAGAACTCATCGTCCAACTGTCTGACTTATTTAGATATCAGAATTATGCCTCTCAAAACGAATATGTAACTGTTAAAGAAGAAATTGATTTTATAGAAAGCTATTTGCAATTAATGCAAATACGATTAAAAGAGCGCTTGCATTTTTCCTTTGACGTCCCTAAGGAACTTTACAATCAGAAAATTGCACCTATGCTTTTACAACCCTTGGTAGAAAATGCTATTAACCACGGAATCGCGACTAAAATAAAACCCTCTACGTTAATAATTAAAATTGAAAAAGTAAGAGATCAATTACACTATACGATTGAAGATACTGGAGTTGGCATTACTGACAAAGAAGCTGTCTTTTCAAAAGGGTTAGGACTATCCAATACTAAAATGCGCCTACAGAAAATCTATAATGCAGACTTGAAAATTGAAGATAACATACCCTCTGGAACTAAAATCTCATTTGTAATTTGAAAAGAATATTGATCATAGATGACGAAGAAGATGCTAGAGACTTACTAAAGCAATATATCTCAGCACATCAAGAACTTTCCATTATAGGAGAAGCAACCAACGGTCGTGAAGCTGTTGAACTCATTAACAAACTACAACCAGACACCATATTTCTGGACATCCAAATGCCTGGTCTCAATGGTTTTGAGGTGCTCACACAATTAGACGAAATTCCCGAAGTCATTTTTTCTACTGCTTATGACCAATATGCCATAAAAGCATTTGAGGTGCACGCTATTGATTATCTGTTAAAACCTTATGGGAAAAAACGCTTTGAAAGCACACTAAAACGAATTCTGAACAATCAGAATAATATGATTTCTTTAGCTGAAGAATTACTTCAAAAAGAAATGAAATTTCCAGCCAAAGTAATTTTGCACAAAGGAACCCGAAAAATGATGGTGCCTGTTTCTAATATCCTCTATGCCGAAGCCTTTGGAGATTATACAAAAATCTTTACAGAAAATGAAGAGTTCCTTTCTACCAAAGGAATCTCCGAACTTAAAGAAACCTTTAACCCAGCATTATTCACAAGATTACATCGGTCTCATTTTGTGAATGCTAGCGCTATTAAAGAGCTCAAAAAAATAGATCGCTATTACCACGTCATTTTAACGAATGGAGAAAAAATAAGAGTAAGCGACACCTACTTACCAGAAATTAAGAAAATAGTGCTTTAACGGTTTCATCGGTCTATTTTCAGACCCGTCGACTTAATCATTGTCATATAACTTTTCTGAGATATCTTTAAAGAAAAACAGAAGTACTATGAAGAATATATTAACAATCACCCTTTTTCTCATTGCTTTAATCACTTACAATACTTCAGCTGTTGCCCAAATTCAAGAACTCTTAAAAGTTTCTAAAGAATCAGACGTTGATATCAAAACGTATACGGGAATTATCTCTGAGCAGTACGCAAATGGAAGCCCTGCGCTTTGGAAAACACTTGTCAATGGAAAAACAGAAGGGCTATGGTTGGAATGGTATCCTAACGGGGTTTTGCGGTACAGAGCCTATTGGAAAAATAGCTTAGGAAACGGACGTTGGGAATATTTTTATCCTAACGGACAGTTACGTTCTGAGAGCTTTTATATCAATGATATTACCCAAGGAATCTATAAATCATATCACGAAAATGGACAGCTCAAATACGACGCCACCTATATAGATGGTAAAAAAGAGGGCTTAGAATTTACGTATGATGTAAATGGGGTTACGCTTTCGCGAAAGCGTTATGAAAAAGGAATACACGTGATTGATGAGCCAATCATTTTTCAAGAAGGTGTCCTCTCTATTGCCAAAGGAAACGAATGGGGCATTCACTTTATGCCTGATGGAAATACGGCTTATTTTACAAGAAGGGATTTAGACACAGGTAAAAAACGAATTTACGCTACTACCAAAACCGAAAACGGTTGGAATACGCCAGCTATCGCTCCCTTCTCAACCGATGAAGATGAAGCAGCATTTGTAAATAAAGAGGGGAGCAAGCTCTTCTTCGCTTCTTATAGACCACTCCCAGACGGAAGTACGTCACAAAAAATGGATATGAATATTTGGTATGTAGATAAAATAAATGATACGTGGTCAACTCCTAAACCTTTGTCAAATGTCATTAACAAGTCTATGAAAGAGGATAATATTTGGCCTGCAAACTATGAAGCGGGACCGATGACAGATGGAGAAGGAAATCTATACTTCTGGACCAAAGGATCAAACAGCAAAGCCACCAACCTCTTTATGGCAACCTTAAAAAACAACGGAACGTATAACAAACCTGTGGAATTGATACCACCATCAAGTAACACCAATTATGATACGTCACCACACCTATCACTAGATGGTACGATTTTATTTTTTGGGTCTGATGATCGGTATGATGGCTATGGTGGATCTGATATCTACTACTCCAAGAAAGTAGGCAATACATGGTCAACACCCAAAAATATGGGACCCATCGTGAATTCTTATCAATCTGAAGGGTCTCCTAGCTTTTCTCCAGATGGAAAATACTTTTACTTCAGCAGTAACCGATCTGGTAAAGTAGATGCTAACGGCGAATCTATTTGGGATTTATATTATATGGAATCAAAGTATTTAATGATTGAATAATAACACTATGAAAAAATTACTATTCCTCCTACTCCTTACGCCTCTTATAAGTTGCGCACAAAATGATACAGTTATAGTACCACCCGAATCGGAGATGGTTTCTATGAATGATGCTAACGTCAAATATGGAACTCGGTATGGACAACAATATTTTGAAAAAGGAAGCAAAGAGCCCTATACGGGTTGGCTATATGCACGATATGATAATGGAGAGTTAGAAACTGCACAGCAATTTAAAGATGGCGTAGGCAATGGGATTTGGATTAATTACGATCCCGATGGACGTAAGGAATCACAAGGCACCTACCTTAATAACAAAACAGAAGGTCCCGCAACACTATTTTATGAAGACGGAAGTGTCAAAGCAAAAGGGAATTATGTCCATTGGAGAAACGCAGTAGGCTGGTGGACATTTTATGACCGACAAGGAAATGTAGTGAGCAAACGATATTTCACTAGGTAATTTCTTAATCATTTTTTTAGTCAATCCATACAACAAACATTTTCGCTAAGACTTAGCTACTTTCTTGATGTGAATAGACTTATATCAAAATGATCTATGTATAATTAAGTATATATACGTGTAGTTAATAATCACAATTTTTGTAGTATTGTTTACATAACAAAATCACATTATCTATGAGCACGGCTGTTACTGTATTATCTTATAATGTTTCTTTTGAAGCGATGACTAATAAATCCAATCCTAAATTTTCTGCTGCTGCTTTAGGAAAAAAATGTGTTCCTACCTCACATAATCCTAAACTAACAATTTGCGCAGAATATATGGCGCGTACTATAGACACTGCTGCTACAAGAGCTCCTGGATCATCGTTAGATTTTGTTGCCATACAAGAAGCAAGTAGATGGGATGAATTGCAAAAAGCTGCCGTAAAATCATTAGCAAATATGGGGTCTTTTGGTAGTATACAAGGATATACAGAAATCGTCACTTTTTATGATACCAGTAAATATAGACTTGATAAAAAACATGTAGACGGGTATAACAACGAACGTCCATTTCAAATACTTGTGTTAAAAAATGTATTTGATACTTCTGGTACTATATTTATAAATACGCATAATCCACACCCACGAGAAATGCCACAAAACCGCTTTAACTTTAGTGATATGGATACGCATTTAAGCAAGGCAATTACATCTATGAATCTATCTGATACAGAAAAGACATATAGAATCATCATTGCGGGAGATTTTAATGAAACTGGATGGTATGAAATCTCACAAAATATACAAAGATCGTGGACTCCTTTTTCTAATGCGGGGATTACAACTACGGTTTCAATAGGTGATCCTGTATATAGTTGTTGCAAAGGAGATGGTGGTTGGAAAGATCATAGCACAGGAGCTTTAGCCGAGGGACATAGAGGAGGCGATTATATTTTTGATAGCCAAGCAGCTGCAAACATAAAAGTCCCGATGGGATATAAGCCTTTAAAATTGCAAAGTGATCACTTACCTGTCGTAGCCGTTTTGTAAGATTCTATTTCCTTGGTGTAACATTATATAAATATTGTACTCCAATAGGTATTAACAATCCTTCCCTTTGAGATACCTATTGATACTCACATACAGCCTATTTTACATGAAGATCCCTACTTGGATTTTAAGAACGTGGATGATATCTAATAACATAAAAACACTTTCTGTTATTGCTAAAAAAGGACATTATAAAAACCGCATTTATCTGTCTAAGCATATCGCTTCTTTTCATATCAATGGGCAACATAAGCTTATTAAAATCCTCTTAGATGATCCTATTCAAGTTATTTCAGAAACAGTCATTCAAGTTGCTAGTACACTTAGATTGTTGGACGAACTTCAAGTAGCTATTTCAGAAAAAGAATCCTATTGGAGTACTCACAATAAACAACAAGAAGAAAGAAAAGTAGCATATTCCAAAGTGTATAAAAATCTACCCCATTATAAACGTAAATTCTCTAACGGAGAAAGCTATCAACAGATGAAACAATCACTCAAAAAAGGGATGAATATTGGAAAGTGGATATAAATAACTTTATAATTTGTAATTACACTACGATGGTTTACATTTAAACATCTATTCTACATATAAAATCTATGCTTCGCCCTATAATCGTTCTTTTTAGTATTTGTTTTTTAATAAGCTGTACGCAGACTACATCAGATTCAGAAACGCTGAGCACACTTACCACAGAGAGTCCTTTTATAAAAGGTACACCTAATTATTTACCTTCTCCCTTTGTAACCGCAGGAGATCGCGTATATATGGTAGGACATCAAGATGGAACGTTTCCAGAATTAGGTTGGCATATCAAAGGCGAAATGGGCGGTATCTGGGATCATCCTATCAAACTTATGGATGGTTTTGAAGTTTCTATAGTAAAAAGTAGTGACACCCTTAAGCTAGACAATGCGCATACATTTGTGAATTACCCCTATGCCAATATGCATACCTATAGTTTACCTGATCAACAGCTTGCCATAGAGCGCTGGCAGTTTGTGCCAGATCATAAAGAAGGAATTTTTATTCAGTTTCAAATAAAAAACACTTCCTCTACAACAAATGACTTTAAATTATCATTTGTAGGACATGCAGATTTAAGACCTACTTGGTTGGGAGAAGAAACCAATATGATTGATTCGCAAGACAGTGCTACCTATAACGCATTACAAGACCATTGGATGATGAAGGATACTGACAACCCGTGGTTTGTCTCCTTTGGATCAGATATGAAATCAACAGCTCGCGGTGAGGAAACAACTACCTATGCTGGTAAAGGAATTTCAGGCAGACTCCAATATGATATTTCAATTCCCAAAGAAAGTACCGTAACAATCAATTTTGTCATCGCAGGAAGCTACACATCACAAGAAGAAGCCTTAGCTACCTATCAAAATATTCATTCCTCCTATCTAGATGACGTTCGTTCAAAAAAGCAACGCTATGAGCAATTAGCATCACGCTCTCAACTTACCATTCCTGATAAAGACATTCAGCAAACCTTTGAATGGTTAAAATACAATAGCGATTGGCTCGTCCGCACCATCCCAGAAATAGGATCTGGAATCACGGCTGGAATTCCTGATTACCCTTGGTGGTTTGGCGTAGATAGTGAATATGCCCTAAAAGGATATATGGCAATAGGACAAACCGACCCTGTCTACAATACCATCAAACTATTAGACAGCGTTTCCAATGCACTTAATGGCAATGGGCGGATCATACACGAAATGTCTACGAACGGGGAAGTATTCAATCCAGGAAATATTAACGAAACTCCACAATTTGCCTCCCTCATCTGGGAAGTATACCAATGGAACGGTGATCAGGCTTTTCTTGAAAAATACTTCCCTACCATCGAAAAAGGTCTCCAATGGCTACTCGAAGAAAAAGATGATAATAAAAATCTATTCCCTGACGGTTTCGGAATGATGGAAATTCACGGACTTGATAGCGAAATGATTGATGTCGCCGCCTATACACAAAGAGCTTTTGACGACGCTTCCAAAATGGCAACCATACTAGGAAAAGAAAAGCTTTCTAAGCAATACCGTGAAATAGCTCTTTCGCTTAAAGCGAAAATAAATACAGATTTCTGGTCCGAAGAATTTAAAAGTTATGCCGATTTTATCGGCACAGACCAACAAGCCATACACTTAATAGAAGATGCCATCGTACGCGCTGATACCCTCAAAAAACCATGGGCAGTCACCGAACTCCAAAGTACGCTAAAAACGATCAAAGCAAATCCATCTGCACAACCTCGACCTTTTGTAGTACATCATAACTGGGTCGTCAACACCCCTATGGAAATGGGCATCGCCGACTCCACCAAAGCATTACAAGCCCTACAAACCGCTGAAAATTTTGTCAACCCTTTTGGTGTTTTTGTTACAGGAATTGATCGCGACGACTCCGCAGGAAAAGATGATGGCTCTTTTAAAGGAAGTAAGATTTTCTCTTATACAGGTGCAGTCATGACTTTACCGACAGGCGTTCAAGTAATCGCTGAAAACAACTATGGACACCCAGATAAAGCCCTTAATTATCTCAAACGTGTGGATAGAACCTTTAGCTACGCATTACCTGGTAGCATGTATGAAGTATCTCCCGATTACGGGATGATCACCCAAGCATGGAATATATATAGCTACGCGATTCCTATTGTACAACAGTTTTTTGGAGTACAACCGAATGCCGCTGCAAAAAAAGTAACCATCCGTCCGCAAATGCCAAGCACGTGGAATCAAGCCTCCTTAGAAAATATTTTAATCGGTGATAACGAAGTGTCGATTTATTACACAAAAACAGACACACTACTTGATCTTACAATTAAACAAACCAATCCTGAATGGGAAATTACCGTTGAAGTTCCTATAGAAGACGGAAGCTATCAAACAACAACTTCAAAGGACTCGACTCTAAATGTACGAGTTGCTTACACCAAAAACTGAAACAAATCGGGTTTATCATTAAGATACTCCCCAAAGAATTTTCGTGCATGCATCCGATCGACCAAAGGAGCTAAATCTTCTGGAGATTTGATTTCTATGCCCACAATCGCAGGTCCTTGTTCCCTACTCGTCTTTTTAGAATATTCAAAATGCGTAATATCATCTGTCGGTCCAAGGATTTCAGCCACAAATTCTTTAAGCGCTCCAGCACGTTGCGGGAACTTGATGATAAAGTAATGCTTTAAGCCTTGATATAACAAAGCACGCTCCTTGATTTCGGCGGTACGCGTAATATCATTGTTACTACCACTCACTACACAGGCGATATTTTTGCCTTTAATTTCTTCGGCGAATTGATCCAGAACAGCGAGCGTCATAGCACCTGCAGGTTCTACGACAATGGCATCTCGATTGTATAAATCTAAAATCGTTTGGCATATTTTTCCTTCAGAAACCGTAACCACGCGATCTACAAAATTTTGAGAAATCGCAAAGTTGCGCTCCCCTACCCGTTGTACCGCAGCACCATCTACAAATTTATCAATTTCGTCTAGCGTTGTATTTTGCTTTCGCGAAAGCGAAGTCAGCATCGCAGGAGCACCTTCTGGTTCTACGCCTATGATTTTAGTTTTGGGAGATAAATAATGAAACACTGCCGATAATCCAGCGATTAATCCGCCGCCGCCTACAGGAACAAATACGTAATCCAATGGTTTCGTCGATTGCGTGACCATCTCCAACCCTACAGTCGCCTGACCTTCAATGATTTTTTCGTCATCAAACGGATGTATAAAGGTCTTTCCTTCCTTGATGCAAACGTCACTCGCTTTCGCGAAAGCGTCATCAAACATATCTCCTTCCAACACCACCGTAATCCAATCGCCACCAAACATTTCGACCTGCTCCACCTTTTGCTTTGGAGTCGTCGTTGGCATATAAATCGAGCCTTGTATGTTTAAGCGTGCACACGCAAAAGCCACGCCTTGCGCATGATTTCCCGCACTAGCGCAAACAATGCCGTTTTCCTTTTCTACTTTCGTAAGCGTACTCATCTTATTATACGCCCCTCGAATCTTGTAACTGCGGACTTGCTGTAAGTCCTCGCGCTTTAAGAATACCTCAGCCTCAAACTTTTTGGAGTACGTAAAACTGCGCATAAATGGCGTTTTAATCGCTACTTCTTTGACGCGATTTGCCGCATCTGTAATCGACTTGAGGGTTGGAATGTATGTGGCTTGTTCAATTTTCATTTCTGCGAAAGCGGAAATCTCATCCGCGTGTTGCTATAAATATTTTTAAAATTGCTCTAATAACCTAGAGTGGGAACTACTTTGTCAGGCTGAGCCTGTCGGAGCCTCAATATTTAATTGCCCTTCGACAGGCTCAGGGTGACATTATTGTAAGTGTCCGTTCGAGCGCAGTCGAGAACTAATTCAAAACTGCTTCCTTTTCTTCTGTTTTCACTTTCTTCATGGCTGTCATTGCCTTACGCAACGTAGCTCCTATTTCTTCAACTGGATGATTACGAATAGCGTCATTTACAGCAATCAATTCTTGGTTATCTACGTGCGTATCTTTTGCGCCTTGCGTTCCGCTTGGTAAAAAAGCGGTTCCAATAATATCAGTATCTACCGTTTTCATAAAGTCGGTTAATAAAGGTTTACAGGCATGATCAAACAGATAACATCCATATTCTGCGGTATCTGAAATGATGCGATTCATTTCAAATAATTTCTTTCTTGCAATCGTATTAGCGATCAACGGTGTCTCGTGAAGCGACTCATAATACGCACTCTCCTCGATGATTCCTGCTGCGGTCATGGTTTCAAAAGCCAACTCTACGCCTGCTTTTACCATAGCAATCATCAATACCCCGTGATCAAAATATTCCTGCTCTTTGATATGTGCTGCTGTGACTTCCTGCTTTTCAAAAGCAGTTTCTCCTGTCGCTGCTCTCCATGTGTGAAGATTTTTATCATCTGCTGCCCAATCTTCCATCATCGTTTTTGAAAAATGTCCAGAGATAATGTCATCCATGTGTTTTTCAAAAAGTGGACGCATAATACCTTTCAGCTCCTCAGCTAAGTTAAAGGCTTTGATTTTTGAAGGATTATCCAATCGATCCATCATGTTGGTGATACCTCCATGCTTTAAGGCTTCGGTGATCGTTTCCCATCCGTATTGAATTAATTTTCCTGCATAGGCTGGATCGATTCCTTTTTCGACCATCTTATTAAAACAAAGAATAGATCCTGTTTGTAACACCCCACAAAGAATGGTTTGTTCTCCCATTAAATCACTCTTTACCTCAGCCACAAAAGAAGATTCTAAAACCCCTGCTTTGTGTCCGCCTGTGGCAGCGGCATACGCTTTTGCCTGGGCAAGGCCTTTGCCTTCTGGATCGTTATTTGGGTGTACCGCAATTAAGGTGGGTACGCCAAACCCTCTTTTATACTCTTCTCTTACCTCAGATCCTGGACACTTAGGTGCGACCATAATTACGGTAAGATCTTCTCGAATTTGCATGCCTTCTTCTACAATATTAAAACCATGAGAATAGGCAAGCGTTGCTCCTTTTTTCATAAGAGGCATCACGGCTTTCACCACAGACGTATGTTGCTTATCTGGCGTTAAGTTCAATACCAAATCTGCCGAAGGGATTAATTCTTCATACGTTCCAACGGTAAATCCATTAGAGTTAGCATTCTGGAACGACTGACGCTTTTCTTTAATCGCACCTTCACGCAACGCATACGATATATCACAGCCGCTATCACGCATATTCAATCCTTGGTTGAGTCCTTGTGCACCACAACCTACAATAACAATTTTCTTGCCTTTGATAGCAGCAATTCCGTCTTCGAATTCGCTAGCGTTCATAAATCGGCATTTTCCTAATTGTGCAAGTTGATCTCTTAATGGTAATGTGTTGAAGTAATTGCTCATTGTTCTATTTTTTTCTATTTGGGCTTAGATGACTAGCATCCCTCTGTCAGCTTTGCTGACATCTCCCTTAATGTTGTTGAAGGGTTTTCTGTTTCATGTGTCTTCGACAGGCTCAGACTGACAAAAGTCTATGTTCTATGCTCTTTATTCTATATTCTATATTCACGCTTTCGCAAAAGCAGCCTCTTGCTCTTTCTGTATCTGTTCTAAGAGGGTCGAAATAGGCATCTCCGTTTTGGTCACTGCAATTCTTCCTGAACGGGTAAACTGCATAATACCAAAAGGTTTGAGCTCTCGATGTACTAATTCAATTTCCGAACGACGACCTGATTTTTCTAATACAAAAAAGTCTTTATTAACCGTCACGATCCGTGCGTGGCTTTCTTTAATGATATTCTGAATTTGTGGTTCTTCAAACAGCAAATCTGATTTAATTTTAAAAAGCCCGCTTTCTGTAAAAATAGTCTCTTCATCCGTATGATAAAACGCTTTGATGACTTCTACTTGACGTTCAATCTGTCCTTTAATTTTTTCCATTTGATGCTCTGTTATATTTACAACCAATGTAAATTTAAAGACATCATCTATCTCACTCTCTGATGCCGAAAGGCTCTCAATATTGATCTTACGACGTTGAAAAATCGCCGAAATACGGTTAAGCAACCCGATATTATTTTCGGTGTAAATGCTTACCGTGTATGTTTTTATTTGTTCACTCATATCAAAAGGATTAAAGAATAGAGAAAAAAAAGTATAGACTTCTTCTCTCTTTTCTATATTCTATATTCTATACTCTATATTCTTTTTATTATTCTAAACGTATATCCGAAACGGAAGCTCCTGTTGGGATCATTGGGAAGACATTGTCTTCTTTTTCTACCATGACTTCTAGGAAGAAACTATTTTTTGAAGCGATCATTCGTTCTATAGCATCTTCTAAGTCACTTCTATCTGTTACTTTTTGTGCCTCGATATCATACGCTTCTGCGATTTTACAGAAGTTTGGATTTTTCATTTCGGTGCTGGCATAACGTTTATCAAAAAACAATTGCTGCCACTGACGTACCATTCCTAAAAACTCATTATTCAATACCACAATCTTAACCGCAGCTTCTGTTTGGAAAATAGTTCCTAATTCTTGGATAGTCATTTGATACCCTCCGTCTCCTATAATAGCGACAACTTCGCGATCTGGCGCTCCCATTTTGGCTCCAATAGCTGCTGGTAATGCAAAGCCCATAGTGCCTAAACCTCCTGAGGTAATATTACTTTTAGAGGTGTTGAAATTTGCATAGCGACACGCAATCATCTGATGCTGTCCTACATCACTTACAATAATAGCATCGCCTTTGGTTTTCTTATTAATGAGTTCGATGACCTCACCCATGGTCAATCCTTCTTTGGTTGGGTGAATATCATTTTTAATGACTTTATCAAACTCAATAGCATAATGATCTTTAAACCTTTGATGCCAAGCTGTATGCTCCTTTTTTTCGATAAGTGGTAAGATACGTCTTAGCGTGTCTTTAGAATTTCCAAGCACTGGAATATCTGCTTTTACATTTTTACTTACCTCGGCAGGATCGATTTCAAAATGAATGACTGTGGCTTGTTTTGCGTAGGTTTCAAGATTACCCGTGACACGGTCGTCAAAACGCATTCCGATGGCTATTAATACATCACAGTCGTTTGTTAAGACGTTTGGTCCATAGTTTCCGTGCATTCCTACCATTCCTACATTTAACGGATGGCTTGTGGGTATTGCCGAAACTCCTAATATCGTCCAAGCGGCAGGAATTCCTGATTTTTCTACAAAGGCTTTGAACTCTTCTTCGGCTTTCCCTAAAATAACACCTTGTCCCCAAACAATCATCGGTTTCTTTGCCGCATTAATAGCCTCGGCCGCTGCCTTGAGTTGGTCTTCCTGAACCTCTGGTACAGGCGTATAACTTCGGATGTGTTCACATTTCGCGTAAGCGAACTCAAACTCTTCAAACTGTGCGTCTTTTGTAATATCAATCAGCACAGGTCCTGGACGTCCAGAGCGTGCAATGTAAAATGCTTTTGCGAGAACTTCTGGAATTTCTTTGGCGCTGGTAATTTGGTGATTCCACTTAGTTACGGGCGTTGAGATTCCAATAATGTCCGTTTCTTGAAAAGCGTCACTCCCTAATAAATGTGAGCCGACTTGACCTGTAATACAGACCATGGGCGTGCTGTCTATCTGTGCATCTGCAATTCCTGTAATCAGGTTGGTTGCCCCTGGTCCCGAAGTAGCTACTGCTACGCCTACTTTTCCTGTCGCTCTTGCAAAGCCTTGGGCAGCGTGGGTAGCACCTTGTTCGTGACGGGTAAGTACATGCTGGATTTTATCCTGATGGATATGCAATTGATCGTAAAACGGCATAATCGCACCTCCTGGGTAACCGTAGATTAAGTCTGCACCTTCTGCTAATAAGCAGTGGATTAATGCTTCACTACCCGACATGGTGGTCGTAGTTGTTTGCTTTTTTTGTATTGTCTTTGTTTCCATAGTTCGCCTCACCCCAATCCTCTCCTTGAGGAGAGGGAGTTGATAGGGAATTTAAATTAAAATTCGTCTGTTACACATCCTTCACTTGCTGAAGAGACTGTGCGTGCATATTTATATAAAGAACCGCGCTTTACTTTCAGTTCTGGAGCGATCCAGTTGGCTTTTCTAGCGGCGAGTTCGCGCTCGCTAACTTCTACATTTATAGTATTTGTTTCCGCATCAATAACGATGATATCACCATCTTCTATCAATGCAATGCCTCCTCCTGTTTGTGCTTCAGGAGTGATGTGCCCTACGACAAAACCGTGTGTTCCTCCTGAGAAACGACCGTCTGTAATGAGTGCGACATCTTTTCCTAATCCTGCCCCCATAATAGCTGCGGTAGGTTTTAACATTTCTGGCATCCCAGGACCGCCTTGTGGTCCTTCATAACGGATGACTACAACATCTCCTTTTTGTACTTTTCCTGCACCTATCCCTGCATTTGCTTCAAATTCGCCATTAAAAACTCTTGCGCTTCCGCGAAAGTGTAAACCTTCTTTTCCCGTGATTTTTGCAACCGAACCTTCGCTCGCAATATTCCCATAAAGAATCCGAATGTGTCCTGTGGCTTTGATCGGATTTTCTACCGTATGAATCACATCTTGATGTGCTTGCAAATGATCTACATCTGCTAGATTTTCTGCAATTGTTTTTCCTGTGACTGTAAGACAATCTCCGTGTAGCATTCCTTGTGCGAGCATGTATTTAAGAACTCCTGGAACACCACCTACGTTGTGTAAGTCTTCCATCAGGTATTTTCCACTAGGTTTTAGATTGGCTAAGAAAGGCGTCGTATCACTTATTTTCTGAATATCGTCAAGGGTAAAAGGGATTTGAGCGGCTTTGGCTATTGCTAAGAAATGCAACACTGCATTTGTTGACCCACCTAATACTGTGACCAATTTTATTGCATTTTCAAGAGATTTACGTGTTACGATATCTGATGGTTTGATATCTTGTTCGATAAGATGTTGCAATGCTTTTCCTACTCGTGCGCACTCGGCTGTTTTATGTGTGCTTATGGCTGGGTTGGATGATGTATATGGTAAACTCATTCCAAGTGCTTCTATCGCAGATGCCATGGTGTTTGCCGTGTACATACCCCCACAAGCTCCTGCGCCAGGACATGCTTTCTGTACAATCGTTTTAAATTCTTTTTCGGTGATGGTGCCTGCTACTTTCTCGCCCCAAGCTTCAAAAGCGGAGACTACATCTAGCTTTTTATCTTCATGACATCCGGGAGCAATGGTTCCTCCATAAACAAGTATGGATGGGCGATCTAACCGCAATTGCGCCATTAATGCGCCAGGCATATTTTTATCACATCCTACCACGGTTACAAGTGCATCATACGACATCGCTTGTACCACCGTTTCCATAGAATCTGCAATGAGATCTCGACTAGGTAATGAATAACGCATTCCTGGCGTTCCCATAGAAATACCGTCGCTAACGCCAATTGTATTATAAATAAGTCCAACTAAATCGGATGATTGAACTCCTTTCTTAATATCTACCGCAAGGTTATTTAGGTGCATATTACAAGGGTTACCTTCGTATCCTGTACTTGCAATACCTACAAATGGTTTTTTAAAATCTTCGTCTGTTAATCCTATGGCGTGCAACATGGCTTGTGCTGCGGGTTGTGTTGGGTCTTGGGTAACGGCTTTACTGTACGGATTCAGTTCTTTCAATTTTGTATTATTTTAAAGTATTAAAATTAATTATTTGCTTTTGTTTTAAAATATCACTTTGTAATTACTTACGTTGTTCAAGTATATTTCAAAATATATATTTTACTTACTATCAATTATTTACAAATATTTCAGTTACATGAACCACCGTAAAAAAAAGCCTGTATCAATATTATTGATACAGGCTTTATATATTGGGTATAGCGGTCTGTATCACTCCTGAAGAGGAATGCTAATACTAACGCTATTTTGTATCTGATTTTTCATAAACTTGCTATAAATGTATAAAAGTTTTTTGAAATTCATTTTATATCTACCAAATGATTCCTACTTTTTTCTGTCTCTTCGGTAAAAATGTAATAATTTTATAAAAAAAGTATTTTGAATATTCCCTCTCTTGTCGATTCACAACGTGCCTATTTTACTTCTGGTAAAACCAAGTCTATACAACAACGGTTATCAATTTTAAAACGCTTTCGCGAAAGCGTACAAAAGCATGAAACTGCTATTCACGACGCTTTATATACCGATTTTAAAAAACCGCTTTACGAAAGTATTTCAAGCGAAACAGGGATTGTATTACGAGAACTGAATCTGACGATTAAAAAATTAGAGTTTTGGGCACGTCCTAAAAAAGTAAAGAGTTCTATTGTCAATTTTCCTAGTCGGGACTATTTGTATTATGAGCCTTATGGTACGCTATTGATTATTGCACCTTGGAATTATCCGTATCAACTTGCGATGACGCCACTTATTGGAGCGATTGCTGCTGGTAATACAGTGGTTGTAAAGCCTAGCGAACTCACCACTGCTACGAGTCAAATTATAGAAACGATTATTACCGAAGTTTTTTCTCCAGAATATGTCGCTGTTGTCCAAGGGGCTGTCCCAGAAACGACCGAGTTATTAGCACAACGCTGGGATTATATCTTTTTTACGGGGAGTGTTGCTGTTGGAAAAATTGTAGCCAAAGCCGCTGCAAAACATTTAACACCTACCACGCTGGAATTGGGTGGAAAAAACCCTTGTGTGATTGACGCTTCTGTAAATATCGCCCTAGCTGCAAAGCGTATTGTATGGGGAAAGTTTTTAAATGCTGGGCAAACGTGTATTGCACCAGATTATATTCTGATAGAAGCTACGGTTAAGGAAGCATTTCTACAAGCATTAAAAAAAGAATTAGAAAACGCTTATGGAACAGATGTAAAGGCATCTCCAGATTTTGCAAGAGTGATTAATGAAAAGAATTTTGACAGGCTTGCCGATATGCTAGAAGAGGTTTCTGTTGTCATAGGTGGACAGATAGATCGTGATCAATTGTACATAGCGCCAACGGTTATTGACCATCCTAGTTTAGATAGTTTGGTAATGGAAGATGAGATTTTTGGTCCTATTTTACCTGTGATTCCGTATCAAACCAAAGCAGATATTGAGCGTATTATAGATCGTTATGAGAAGCCGTTGTCTGGTTATGTTTTTTCGCGAAAGCGGTCTTTTTCAAATTGGTTTTTAACTCATTTTTCTTTTGGAGGAGGCGCAGTAAACGATACGGTTATTCATTTTATAAATGAAAAATTACCGTTTGGAGGTGTGGGTCATAGTGGGATAGGAAGTTATCACGGTAAGCATAGTTTTTTGACGTTTAGTCACGCAAAAGCTGTTGTAAAAAAGGGAAACTGGTTAGATCTTCCGATCAGATATGCGCCTTATAAAGGGAAGAATGGCTTGCTTAAATTTGCTTTAAAATGGTTATAATTCTTCTATCAATTTATGTTTCATGACATAAATAACAGCACCGACTCTAGAAGAAACCCCTAGTTTTCTGAATAATTCTGCACGTCTATTTTCGATGGTTTTAGGGCTTAGATTCATCCGGGCGGCGATCTCTTTATAACCGAAATCAGTACCACAGAGATAGTTTAAAAACTCTTGATCAGTAGCTTTTAATTGAAGTTTACGGTGGTTACTCACCTCATCTTCCGTCTCTTTAGAAATACCGCTTAGAGCTTGTTTACGGAGGGATACATCTACAATTTCATTATAAACAAATTCGCCTTTACTTGCTTTAATTATAGAGGCATTGAGTTTTGTAGGCTCTACATCTTTGAGAAGGTATCCTTTACAACCAAAGAAAATCATATTGGAGATGGTTTCTTCATCGTCTTCCATAGTGATGGCGATGACATTGATATCAGGGCAGTTATCCTTCATCCACGCCATGGTACTCAACCCATTCATAATAGGCATACGCACATCTAATAATACGACATCGGGTTGTTCATGATCACTTTTAAGATATTCAATAAATTCTCTGCCATTCTTGGCTACAAAAACCACATACGTATCTTCAAAACCAGACACTAATGTTTTTAATGCTTTCGCGAAAAGTATGTGATCATCAACTATAGCTACTTTAAGCGGTTTCATACGGTGGTGGTTGATAGGTTAGTTTTATTTCTGTTCCTTGTCCTTGCATACTATGGGCAACGAGTTGCGCATTGATCATTTCTGCTCTGCGCTGCATATTAATAAGTCCTGAACCAAGTTTATTATTATGAGTATTATATCCTATACCATCGTCTTTAATTATAATTTGAAGATGTTCCTCTTTATAGGATATGCTAATCGTAAGATGTTCTGCATCTGCGTGTTTCATCACATTACTACAACATTCTTGGACGATTCTAAATATAATAATTTTTTCTTTTTTTCCTACAAAAATGGGTTCTCCATGTACCAAAAGTGTAGCATTGGTATGCGAAAATCGATTTAAGCGTTCTATTTCTACTTGAATAGCTTCTTGTAAATCTAAATTGGCAAGTACCTCACCATTAACTGTTTTGGAGAGTTGCCGTACTTCTGTGAGGCTTAAGTCTACGGTTTCTAAGGCTTCATTAAAAGCTTCTTTTTTATCATCTGTAAGTTGGGAAAGTCCAGATCGCAATTGCATTTTAGCTACGGAAAGGAGTTGACCCACATTATCATGAAGTTCCATTCCAACATTTTTAAGCGTGGCTTCTTGAATCTCATTTTCTGCTTGAATCAAGGTACTTTCAAATTCTTTTTGAGCCACTACTCTTTCTATAAGAAGGTTATTTTTACGTCGTTGAAAGGTATAAAAGAAGAGAATAAAGAGAACAACAAGCACTACGACTACTATGATAAAGTAGACGACAATGATAACTTCTTGCTTTGTAATTTCTTGAACCAATAACATTTTACAATGCCAAATATAATGATTCCGTACAGGAAGTAGTTTGCATAACTTAAAATCAATCGATAATATTTTAAAAATACAATCTCTTCCTTTTTGATATACTGACTACTTAAAAACAGTGGCGTTATTGAAACAAAATATAATAAGACCCCTACAGAAATGTAAAAAGGTAACGTATAAGTTATATTTAAAATTCTATCTGATTTTATAATCTCATAATAATACATAGAGAGTGCTGTCACTATGAGTATTAAACCAGACAAGTTCATAAGTTGTGAATAACCAATAAAAAATATACCGCCAAAGATAAAATCAGCTATAGTTATTACATTAAAAATAATAATGGCATATTTAATAAAGTCTTTATTCTTCCTAGAAGTAAATTGTTTGGAAAAATACCAAGTGTAAAATATATAACCTAAAGCTTGAGAGATATTAAAAATCCAATAGTTTTTGATCCATTCTAAATGATTTACAAAAAATGGAAGTTCATCAAATTTATAAGGACATATTAAATATGAATAAGATCCTAAAACTTCTATTGATACAACTATCCAAAGATATATACATAAAAACTTAAATGTTTCAGTTTTTAACTCTTTGATCTTGATATATGAAAATGTGGCTGCGAGTGCAGCCACAAATTCTAATAATATAGGTATAGATAGAATGTTATCTAAAAAATCACTCAAAGCTTAAGGATTATATTGTTTTGGAGGCCATCCACCGCTCTGACTATTCATAGGATCTATCTCATAATTATTTTCAGCATCTTTATCATCTCCAGTAGTAGGGGCTATGAAAAAAGTTGTCTTATCTGATTTTGTAGTATTATACGCTCCAAAATATAAACGTACGCCTGGATTTGATATTCCTCTGTCCTTAGACTCACTTTCTACATAATCTAAATATTGTCGTAACTCTGAAATACTCAATGTAAATTCGCAGGTATCTTCCTCTCCTAAGTGATTTCTAAGTGCTTCTCCCCTTGTGTTGCTCCAATGTGTAAACAACTGTTTTGCATCTTGAGGTGTAATGCATTTGTCTGGTTTTGCCATACTATAAATAGTTTAAGTTAAGCTATGAATGTAGGAAAATATAACAGCTTTTCCTAGTGGGTATCTATAAAAACGGGTAAAAATACGTATTTCTATTACGGTCTTCCTGTATATTTTAGCTATAAAATTCTTACGGGAACCAAATGATTTCCTATATTTAAACTATTCAATCATGGGAAGAGCCTCAAATTCAGAAAGATTAATCACTCCAATACCAATTGTTATGCAGTCAACTATTACTTTTTGTAAACTAAATATCAGAAAATTATACGCCAAAGGAAAGCGCTTAGGGATTCCTGAATGGAATAAAGAATCTGATTATGCCGATTATATCCATAACTTATGGGAATCTATTTCTACGCATCGCGAACTTAAAGAAGAGGCGATCCGTATCGAAGAAACTCTAGGGAAAGGAGATACTATCCAATTATTAAGTGATACAGTTACAGAGCAAAATGGTGTTCTAGTCAGCAAGTAAAAAAGATATTACATCACCTTGTTTCTTTTGAGCTACTATATCCATAGCACTTTCAGACAGTTGTAATATACGAGGATATCCTCCTGTTACCTGACAGTCTTTCATCAGTACCATTAAACGTCCTGAGGGAGTTAATTGTATGGTGCCTGGAATTACGGGACCTGTACGTATAGAAGGCGTGTCATGAGGTACTGTCTCTTCAAGTTGTATCGCCATACGGTTCCATAATTTAGAAATCGAAAATGATGTTTCTTCAATGTATTTACGGAGATGAGAACTGAGAAAATCATATTCTGGTCCTTTGTATACCTTCAACACACTTTGAAATAGATAAGACGCATCTTCTATTGATTTCGGCACTTTAATACGAGCACCTTTTGCTGTGCCATAGGTAGTGGCTCCTACTAGAATTTCTGTTACTTTATGGATGTGTCTTGATGAAGTAATAGGAGCATACATACTCTTGCTTCCTAATACATCTGAAGTTTGTAATCCGCCTGTAATAGCCAAATAACCACGACATCCCTTTGTAATCTTTTTTAATTCTAAAATATCTCCTTTACAAGCTAGGTAGATCGTATAATTCTCTATAGGATTATTTTGAAGTCTCGCTTCTGTGATCCCGCCAGTAATCACAAAATGCCTATCGCAATGAAACTCAATCGTAGGTCCTACCAACGTATACTCAAGTACTGCTTCATATTCATCATTATTGACCAATGCATTAGCAAGTAGCATCGCTTTTCTATCCATAGCACCACTTTCTGGAATTCCTAAGGCAGCATACCCAAAACGTCCTTTGTCCTGAATCGTGGTATAGAACCCTGTGCGTTGTATGGTTATACTATCCTTCATATACTTCGGTTGTAGGTAATACATTGCTTGCAAGTGCTTCTTTTAATAGGCGTTGATGCTCTTGCAGATCTATTGCATAAAATTTAATATAATCCCCCGCTGTACACAGCGAAGGTTTTTCTCTTGTAACATCAAACAGCTTTATTGGTGTATGTCCAATGGTATACCAACCGCCTGGGCTGTCTTGAGGATAAATGCCTGTTTGCTTTCCACCTATAGCAACGCTTCCTTGTCGTACTTTTTGTGAGGGAATCGCTTTTCGCTCTAAATATAAACGTTCATCTAAACCTTCTAAATAAGGAAACCCTGGCAAAAATCCCATAAAATACACCGTGTACAAAGGTTTTGTGTGTATCTCAATTAATTGATCGATTGTGAGTGATGTCGCTTTGGTATAGGTTTCAATGTCTTCCCCTAACGAAGGATTGTAACAGACTGGAATATGATGAATTTTTGGTTTTTGAGAAGGCTGTGGTTGTGTGGTTTTGATTATTTCGCGAAAGCGGTCTTTTAATTCATTTTCAGAAATTGTTACAACTACATTTTTAAGTAAGATTTCTGTATAGGTATGAATAATTTCTACCTCAAAAGTTTTGGACAGCTGTTCTTTAACTGCGAGAAGAAATTGCAATAATTCTCTTGACGGTGCGTATGCCCACTGAATCCCCCAAGCATCTGCGCCCATTCTATAGATATGAAAATCTGAATACTGCATTAGCGTAGGTGTATCTGGTGCTTTTTTAACTCTAGATGGATCTCTTTTAACATCTGAAATGCTTCAGGGGTATCTCCATGAACACACAAGGTATCTATTTTAAAAGGAAGGATTTTATTTTCTATAGTCGTAAGCTGTTGCTCTGTAATCATCGGAATAATATGATCAAGCACAGCATTCGCATCGTGTATCACTGCTTTGGGAAATGATCTATTAACCAATGTATAATCATTGTTATACCGACGATCTGCAAAACCTTCTACCATCATTTCCAAGTGTCCTTTTGCTTCTTTTTGAATCACAGATTGATACGGTACGTACAGTATAAGTTGGTCATCTATTTCTTTGACAACCGCTATAATAAGGCGTGCAATCTCAACATCTACCGCAGCTAGATTATATAAGGCGCCGTGTGCTTTTACATGGTGTAATTTTTGGTGTTGCCTTTCGGCGAAATTTTTCACAGTCTGTATCTGCGTTATAAGGCTATTTCTGAGTGCGGTCGGTGATATGTCTAGTATCGTTCTGCCAAAATTTTCTTTATCTGGATATCCTGGATGCGCACCTATCTTTACCTTATGTTGAATCGCCAACTGAATAGTTTGCTGAATCGTAG
>Ga0115554_1000405_pt1 | contig 29359 bp, 26 predicted proteins | sample COGITO_mtgs_1104_3_FD_87283 | JGI IMG/M metagenome (GOLD analysis project Ga0115554, IMG submission 87283) | Pelagic marine microbial communities from North Sea - COGITO_mtgs_110404 | ecosystem: Environmental > Aquatic > Marine > Epipelagic | place: Germany:Helgoland, sampling site Kabeltonne... | reverse complement strand
TTTTTATTGAAAGGATATGCGGGAACAGGGAAAACTACGATTATAGGGACTTTGGTAAAAAATTTATGGAAGGCACAGCTATCTTCAGTACTTATGGCACCCACGGGTAGAGCCGCCAAAGTAATAAGTAATTATAGCAAACGTCAGGCTTTTACCATACACCGTAAGATTTATTTTCCTAAAAAAGATAAAGGGGGAGGTGTGTCTTTTACATTACAACCTAATAAGCATCGTAATTGTGTTTTTATTGTAGATGAAGCCTCGATGATTTCTGATAGAGTCAGTGAATCTAAATTGTTTGAAAACGGATCACTCCTAGACGATATGATGCAGTATGTGTACAGTGGTCATAAGTGTAAATTGATCTTAATTGGAGACGATGCACAGTTGCCTCCCGTAAAATTAGATCTTTCTCCTGCGCTCGATAGGGACGTATTATCATTACAATACAATAAGGAGGTTGATGAAATGCAACTAGATGAAGTGATGCGTCAAGCAGAAAGCAGTGGTATTCTTTCTAATGCAACGACCATGAGAGAACACCTTGCTGATGGTTTTTTTGAAGATTTTAAATTTGATTTAAATGGCTTTTCTGATATGATCAGATTGATAGATGGCCATGAGATTATGGATGCCATACAAGACTCGTATGATCAAGTTGGCAATGAAGAAACCGCCATTATTGTACGATCTAATAAGAGAGCTAACCTTTACAATCAGCAAATACGATCACGGATTCTTTTTCAGGAAGAAGAAGTTTCGGCGGGAGATGATCTTATGGTCGTAAAAAATAATTACTTCTGGGTAGATGCCAAAAGTGATGCAGGCTTTATTGCTAATGGTGATATTATCAAGGTATTAGAAATTTATGCTCTCAAGGAACTATATGGATTCCGATTTGCAGAAGTCAAAGTACAAATGATTGATTATCCCAATATGGAACCCTTTGATACGGTAGTCATGCTTGATGTTCTAGCTATGGAAACACCCTCTTTACCTTATGATGATTCCAATCGCTTGTACCAAGAAGTACAAAAAGATTATGCAGACGAAAAATCAAAATACAAGCGATTTCTCAAAATTAAGAATAATAAGTTTTTTAATGCCCTTCAAATAAAATTCTCGTATGCCATTACCTGTCATAAATCACAAGGAGGGCAATGGGATCGTATATTTATAGAACAGCCCTACCTTCCAGATGGAATGAATAGAGATTACTTACGATGGCTTTATACCGCTGTGACTAGAGCAAAATCAAAAGTATATCTCATCGGGTTTAAAGAGGATATGTTTGTAGAAGCATACGAACAAAATTAGTATCTTACAGCATAGTATAGACTTACAGATGGTTTTTGAACTTATAATTAGCATTGTATTAGGTTTTTCTCTAGCTGCCGCCGCAGGATTTCGGATTTTCATACCGTTACTGCTGGTAAGTTTAGCCGCACATTTTGGATGGTTTCCTATCGATCAAAATTGGGAATGGGTTGGAAGTAATATTGCCTTATGGATATTAGGGATTGCTGCTGTTTTTGAAACCTTTGCCTACTTTATTCCTTGGTTGGATAATCTCTTAGATACAATTTCTGTGCCTCTAGCGGGTATTGCAGGTACGCTTCTTATGGTTATTACCATGGGAGATGTAGACCCTATATTTACGTGGGTATTAGCGATTATAGCAGGCGGTGGTGCTGCAGCCACCATATCAGGTACGGCAGGAGTGACCAGACTTACTTCTACAGCCACCACTGGAGGTGTTGCAAACCCTGTGATAGCTTCCGTAGAGACGGGCGCCGCTACAACTATATCTGTAGCGAGTGTGTTTTCTCCTTTTTTAGCTTTGATCCTTGTGTTGTTCATTGTATGGAGTATCTGGCGATGGATTAAAAAGCTAAGACGTTCTTGATTGGAATTGAATTTCCCTATTTTTGTAGCTGTATTTAATCATTTATTTTACGCTTTCGCGAAAGCGTATTTACCATCATGAGCACGTCTTTAAAAATTATAGCTATGATTCCCGCGAGATACGCGGCTTCTCGTTTTCCTGGAAAAATGATGAAAGATTTAGGTGGAAAACCTGTCATTGTACGAACCTATGAAAGTACGGTGGCTACACAGCTTTTTGATGACGTATATGTCGTGACTGATAGCACCGTAATTTATGATGCTGTACTCGCAGCAGGAGGGAAGGTATTGATGAGTCGTGATGACCATGAGTGTGGTAGTGATCGAATTGCAGAAGCAGTCGCTCCTATAGATTGTGATATTGTGGTCAACGTGCAGGGAGATGAGCCTTTTACTACAAGAGAAGACCTCGCACCTGTATTGAATGTTTTCTATGGAGATGATGCTTCACAAATTGATTTAGCAAGTGTGATGACCCCATTAGAGACTCAAGAAGATATTCAAAACCCTAATAACGTAAAAGTCATTGTAGATGCCATGGATTATGCGTTGTATTTTTCAAGGTCTCCATTGCCTTATGTAAGAGATCCAGATGTAGCTTTAACGATCTATAAACACAAAGGCATTTATGCGTTTAGGAAACAAGCTGTGATTGATTTTTCTCGTTTAAAAATGAGGTCTCTCGAAGCGGCAGAAAAAATAGAATGCATTCGGTTTTTGGAATATGGAAAAAAAATAAAAATGGTACGTTCTCACAATGTAGCCATTGGAATAGATACACCAGAAGATTTAGAAAAAGCACGTCAACTCATTACTAAGTAAGTACGCATGGGATTATCAAAATTTATATATGAAAAAGTATTAGGATGGAAAGCCATTGGAGATTTCTCTGAAGACACAGTAAAAAAATGTGTAGTGATTGCTGTTCCTCATACCAGTTGGCATGACTTTTACATGGGTATTTTATTGCGTGCTAGTTTAGGTGTAAAAATAGGATTTATAGGAAAGAAAGAGTTGTTTAAATGGCCGTTTGGTTTTTTCTTTAGACTCATGGGTGGAGCGCCTATAGATAGAACGCCTGGACAAGACAAAGTAAAATCCATTGCTCAGGTATTTGAAGGTAAAGAAGAGTTTAGACTCACACTAGCTCCAGAAGGAACACGTAAGAAAGTAGATGCACTTAAAACGGGTTTTTACTATATTGCGATAGAGGCCAAAGTGCCCATCATTATGGTCGCTTTTGATTTTGGAAAAAAAGAACATCGAATTTCAAAACCCTTATACCCATCAGGTAATTTAGATGAAGATCTTGCGATAATTTATGAATTTTTTGAGGGTGCTGTTGGGAAAGTTCCAGAATATAGCTTTACGCCTAATAAGTAAGAATTATGTTTTCTTAAAGAGTAGAGAATCCTTTTTTGAAGAGCTATTTTTTTCAGTAGTATTTCCACCGAATAAGAGTGGTGTGCTAGAAAAGCTTGTGCCAAATGTAGCGACTGCCAAAAACACTTGTTGTACAGCACTTCTCACTTCTTGTACACTTAACGGACTTAATGGATGTACATATACCGACCATAAGACCTGATCTGAAATTGCATATTTTACATCAAGTGCGGAGTGAAAATTTGCGGTAAGGCAATCTAGTAGTAATGCTTCGTCCAGTCTTGACATTTCTATGATAGGAGCCATAATTCGCATCCTATCATTTATAGAATCTGTGAGCACAATCATAGGGAGATCGTTCAATTTGAGTTGCCATCTTCCACTAAATCCTTCGATGCTGTCTACTTCTTGAGTGAGAATATCTTTTAATGTTTGATTGGTCATTTGCGCTTGCGCGAAAAAACTAGACGAGAAGATCGCTAGTGTAAGAAGAAATACTTTCATAAAAATAGATTTACAAACTTGAGTCGGCAAATCCTAGGAATACTAACAATTTGAATTAGAACTTTTTTAAATCTAATGTATAAAGATTTCCTTGACTTTTTGAAGAAGCTTCTTCAGAGATATATAGCGTATGTGCATCCTTAAAGGTCACGCTTTCTTTCTGTGAACTGTGGTCTAACTTTATTTTTTTAACATCGCCCGAAAAGAATTGATCACTTGTATAGTTCTCTAAAATCCAAACTTTATTATAACTCAATAGCGCAATTTTACCCGTTTGTTGATGTATAGCAGCACTTGTTACTTGACAATCATCGTCATCTGAGCAGGTTTTAAATTCGTCTATCAAAAGCGCTGTTTGTGCGCCTTCTTTCATCGGAAGCTTATAAACTTTTGTGGTTCCGTCAAACTTCTTTCCGGGGATGCGATTGCGTGTAAATAGGTAAAAATAAGATTGATATATAATAAATGATTCAACGTCAAAATTTCGCTTCTTCTTTTTAGGTGGATACTTTTCTTGATCTTCAAATGTAAATGTGGTTGCTTTCGCGGAAGCGGTATAAGAGCCATCTTCTATGGGATTAAGATCTTCCACCCAATAAATGGTTTGATCTTCTCTGTCATTGTCATTATTTCCAAAATCGCCAATAAATAATGTGTTTCCATCACTAGCAAGGTCTTCCCAGTCTATATTATCGGCATTTGAAATCGCGATGTCTTGTACGACCTTTTTTTCTTTAAGATCAATTGAAAATATATTTGGACCACCTCCAGAATCGTTTATAGCGTATAATCGTTTCCCATCTTGCGATAGCGCGATTCCAGAATTTTCTTCAAGTAAATCGGGTAATGTCATCTCATAGGTCAGCTGTCCATAATCTTGCGATTGACATTGTGTAGTAGTAAGAATAAATAAAAATAGATTCAAAAAAAATTTCATAGAGTGTTGTCAAATGTGAACGTGCGTAAAAGTACTATATTGAAAATACCTTTTGTAACATGATTATCATAAAATCATATATAATTACGATATAATACGCATTTTCAATTCTTAAAATAGCACATGATTTATAGTGCTATGTACATCTTAAGAAGTCTTATATTTGCACTGCTTGAATAACGGATATATGACCGACATTGCTATAAATAAATTAAAAGATGCAAGGATTCTTGTTACAGGAGGTGCTGGTTTTATAGGATCTAATCTTTGTGAGTACTTACTAAACCATGGAGCTGTTGTACATTGCTTAGATAATTTTGCTACAGGTCATAAAAAGAATATCCGTTCGTTAATTGATCATCCAAAATTTACGTTATTCACAGGAGATATTTGCAATATAGAAGACTGTAAACGCGCAGTTGCTTCTATGGAGTATGTGTTACATCAAGCAGCCTTAGGTTCTGTGCCAAGATCGATAAATGATCCTATCACAACAAATCATGTGAACGTGAGCGGGTTTTTAAATATGCTTACAGCTGCTAGAGACGAAAAAGTGAAACGTTTTGTGTACGCAGCGAGTTCATCTACCTATGGAGACTCTCCATCTTTGCCCAAAAAAGAAGAAATTATAGGGAAACCATTATCTCCCTATGCGATTACAAAATATGTTAATGAATTATATGCAGATGTATTTCATAAAGTGTATGGTCTGGATACGATAGGATTGCGTTATTTTAATGTGTTTGGGCGTAGGCAAGACCCTAATGGAGCGTATGCCGCTGTGATTCCTACCTTTGTAAAACAGTTAATAGCTCATGAATCACTTATTATAAATGGAGATGGTTCTTTTTCAAGAGATTTTACATATATAGATAATGTGATTGAGATGAACGTAAGATCGATGCTTGCTTCGGATCCAAAGGCATTGAACACAATATATAATGTTGCCTATGGAGAACGCACGACGCTTACCCAGTTAACTGAAATATTAAAAAATGCGTTAACCCCATACGATAGCACTATACAAAACGTTGCTATCACGTATGGTCCAGAAAGAGTTGGTGATGTTCCACATTCACTTGCTTCTATAGAAAAAGCAACCTCCCTTTTAGGGTATTCACCAAAATACGATCTTGAAAAAGGAATCCAAGAATCTATAAGTTGGTATTGGGAGCATTTAAAATAAAAGGTTTATGACAGATATTAAAATAGGGATTATTGGGCTAGGGTATGTAGGATTACCTTTAGCACGCCTATTTGCCACTTCTTATAATGTGGTTGGATTTGATATTAAAAAAGAACGGATTACAGCCTTGAATCATGGAATTGATACTACATTAGAAGTAACAGAAGCCGCATTGAAATCGGTCTTGCGAGTTGATCATACACATGGTAACGGCCTCTATTGTTCTAATAATATAAAAGATTTAGAAGACTGTAATTATTATATTGTTACCGTGCCTACTCCTATAGATAAAAATAACAGGCCTGTACTTACGCCTTTATATAAAAGCAGCGAAACTGTTGGATCGGTGCTTAAGAAAGGAGACATTGTTATTTATGAAAGTACGGTGTATCCAGGGGTTACGGAAGAAGAATGTGTCCCCGTTTTAGAAAAAATAAGCGGATTGACATTTAATGAAGACTTCTTTGTGGGTTATTCTCCAGAGCGTATCAATCCTGGTGATAAGCTACACACAGTAGATAAAATTTTAAAAGTTACTTCTGGAAGTACACCAGAAATAGGTAAAAAAGTAGATGCATTATATGCCTCTGTAATTACGGCAGGCACACATTTAGCACCAACAATAAAAGTTGCAGAAGCTGCCAAAGTGATAGAAAACTCACAACGTGATATTAATATTGCTTTTGTCAACGAGCTGGCAAAAATATTTAATCTTATGGGGGTAGATACCCAAGATGTTCTTGAAGCAGCAGGCACCAAATGGAATTTCTTACCTTTTAAACCAGGACTAGTAGGAGGGCATTGTATCGGTGTAGATCCTTATTACCTTGCTCAAAAAGCACAAGAACTAGGATATCATCCAGAGATTATTCTTGCAGGTAGACGCCTTAATGATAGTATGGGGGCTTATGTCGCCTCAGAAGTAGTGAAGTTAATGCTGCAAAATGATATTAAGGTAAACGGAGCCCATGTATTGGTATTAGGGATTACCTTTAAAGAAAATTGTCCTGATGTACGTAACACCAAAGTAGTAGACGTTATCAGAGATTTGAAAGAGTATGGTGTTGAGGTTACGATTTTTGATCCTTGGGTACACCCAGAAGAAGTAAAACAAGAGTATGGACTTGAAGCCATTACAACAGCGCCAGATGTAACATTTGATGCGATTGTACACGCTGTCGCACATACAGCATTTTCTACTTTGGATCTCACAACATTCAAAAAAGAAAATGCCATTATTTATGATGTAAAAGGCGTATTAAAAACAGACGTAAACGGTAAGTTATAATGAAGATACTGGTAACAGGAGGCGCTGGTTTTATAGGCTCGCACGTTGTGCGACGGCTGGTGACTATGTATCCAGAATATCATATTTACAATTTAGATGCGTTAACATACGCTGGAAATTTAGAAAATCTAGCAGATATAGATACCGCTCCTAATTATACGTTCTTAAAAGCAGATATTACTGATGCTGCACACATTCATGAACTTTTTGAATCGTATAGATTTGATAAAGTGATTCACCTAGCTGCAGAGTCCCACGTAGATCGCTCTATAGAAGATCCATTGGCTTTTGTAAAGACAAATGTGATGGGCACGATGAATTTGTTGAGTGCCTGTAAATTTACGTGGAAAAAAGAAGCTACCGATCATCTATTTTATCATATCAGTACCGATGAGGTATATGGTTCCTTAGGCGAAGACGGGCTGTTTACAGAAGACAGCGCTTACCACCCTAATTCTCCGTATGCCGCATCCAAAGCAAGTGCTGACCACTTTGTGAGAGCTTATGGAGAAACGTATGGTTTGCCCTTTATTATCTCCAACTGTTCCAATAATTACGGACCCCATCATTTTCCTGAAAAACTGATTCCGTTATTTATTAATAATATATTGGAAATGAAACCATTGCCTGTTTATGGTGATGGTCAATATACCAGAGACTGGCTATATGTGATTGATCATGCGATTGCGATAGATACGATCTTACACAAGGGTCGTATCGGGGAGACCTACAATATTGGCGGTTTTAATGAGTGGACCAATATTGACCTCATTCATTTGTTATGTGAAATGATGGATGATACGCTTTCGCGAAAGCGTGGTACCTCTGCATCCCTGATTACATTTATAAAAGATCGTCCAGGGCATGATAAACGCTACGCGATTGATGCATCAAAAATCAACAAAGAACTAGGATGGAAGCCCTCAGTTACCTTTGAACAAGGATTGAAAGCAACGGTAGCTTGGTATCTAAATAATAAAACGTGGTTAGAACATGTGACTTCTGGTGACTACCAAGCGTACTATAAAAAAATGTATCAATCATGAAAGGAATCGTTCTAGCCGGAGGCGCAGGCACTCGTTTATATCCCCTTACTATCGCGGTGAGTAAGCAGTTATTACCTGTATACGATAAACCCATGATTTACTATCCTATTTCGGTATTGATGTTGGCTGGAATACGAGAAATATTAATTATTACTACTCCTGAAGATCAGCATTTGTTTAAAAAGCTTTTAGGAGACGGAAAAACTTTTGGTTGTGAACTTCAATACGAAGTCCAACATGAACCCAATGGTCTAGCTGAAGCCTTTATTATAGGAGAAAAATTTATAGGAAAAGATAAAGTGGCGCTCATCCTGGGCGATAATATATTTTATGGGAATGGTCTTAGCAAGTTATTGCAGAGCAAGACAGACATCAATGGCGGTGCTATTTTTGCGTATCCTGTAAGAGATCCAGAACGATTTGGAGTTGTCACGTTTGATGAAAATCATAAAGCAACCAGCATTGTAGAAAAACCTAAAAACCCAGCATCTAATTATGCAGTTCCAGGATTGTATTTTTACGATAATGTGGTTATTGAGATCGCAAAATCAATTGCCCCTTCTGCAAGAGGAGAAAAAGAAATAACCGCAATCAATCAAGCGTATCTTTCAAAAGGAACATTGGATGTTGTGGTCATGAGCCGAGGGATGTCTTGGTTTGATACAGGAACCGTAGATGCTCTTGATGATGCTACAGAGTTTATTCGTGTTTTGCAGCGAAATCAAAGTACCATGATAAGTTGTCTTGAGGAGATTGCCTATAAAATGTCATGGATTAGCTACGAAGCTCTTAAGGAAAGTGCGCATCGCTATGGAAAAGGTAATTATGCCAGTTATATTAAGACTTTATAAATGCAAATTAAAACGACTTCCTTTAAAGATTTGATTATTTGTAACCCATCTGTTTATAAAGATGAACGAGGGTATTTTTATGAATCTTATAAGGAATCTCTCTTTCAAGAGAAAACAGGACTGTCTCCTCAATTTGTACAAGACAATCAATCACAATCTACCTATGGTGTATTAAGAGGATTACACTTTCAGATAGGAGAAATGGCACAAGCAAAACTAGTGCGTGTGATAGAGGGAGAAGTACTAGATGTTGTCGTCGATTTACGAAAAGAAGAACCTACGTTTGGACAATCGTTCTCCATCATACTTTCTGCAGAAAATAAGACACAGTTATTTATTCCGAGAGGATTTGCACACGGTTTTTTAGTCTTAAGTCAGAGGGCGACTTTCTTTTATAAATGTGATAATTACTATCATAAAGAGAGTGAACTAGGATTAAAATTTGACGATCCCCAATTAGGGATTGACTGGCAATTAGATCCTACAGCGTTGATATTATCTGAAAAAGATCAAAATAATCCAGATTTTGAGACGCTAAAGCAATTACTTTAAAACAATGGGTCTCACAAAGCCACATAAAAGACTTCTAATTACTGGTGCCGATGGTCAGTTAGGTTGTGCATTGCGAGAAGAAAGTGTTCAGTTTTCAAATTATGAGTTTGTATTCGCTACCAAAAAAATGCTGGATATTACTTCTAAAGCGTCCATTCAGAATGTAATTGAAGCCCACAAGCCAGATATCATCATAAACACCGCAGCTTACACTGCTGTAGATGCCGCCGAAAAAGATTCTGATGCGGCTTATGCACTTAATCAAGAAGCGGTGCGTTTACTCGCTGAGGTATGTGATCAAAATGCTATAGCGCTTATTCATATTTCTACAGATTATGTTTTTGATGGAATGGCAAGTATTGCGTATACAGAGGAGGTTGTACCTAATCCGCAAACGGTGTATGGAAAATCAAAACTAGCTGGAGAACAAGCGATTCAGGCTTTAGATACGTTGACATACGCGATTATACGAACTTCTTGGTTATATAGTGCGTATGGGCATAATTTTTATAAAACGATGATTCGTTTAGGTAAAGAGAGAGAAACGGTTTCAGTTGTTGACGATCAGTATGGGATTCCTACGTTGGCGAATGATTTGGCAAAAGCTATTCTGCAACTGGTTACTACTTTAGGGTATGCGCATAGGGGCATTTATCATTATAGCAATAGTGGGAAGGCGACTTGGTACGCTTTCGCGAAAGCGATCTTTGAATCCCTAGAAATGGAAACAAAAGTACTTCCTGTTTCCTCTGAAGCGTTCCCTACTGTCGCAACTCGTCCTAAAAATAGTATATTGAACTGTACAAAAATTGTTGACACTTTTGGAGTATCTAGGCCTTTATGGAACGAGGCACTTCAACACATCATATAAAATTTTATATGTTATTTAACTCCATAGATTTTGCGCTTTTCTTACCGATCGTATTTCTGATCTATTGGGGTATTGTTCAAAAATCTATTAGCGTTCAAAATGTGTTTATCATACTTGCGAGTTATACATTTTATGGCTGGTGGGATTGGCGTTTTTTATTTCTTATTCTGACCAGTACATTAGTCGATTACTTTGTAGGACTCGGACTTAAAAAACAGGAGTCACAAAAGAGGCGTAAAGCATTGTTAGGATTGAGTATTGCTACAAATATTGGAATTTTAGTTTTCTTTAAATATTATAATTTCTTCCTTGATAATTTTGTGAATGCATTTTCTCTTTTTGGCAAAGAGATTTCGGTGACTAGTTTGCAAATTATACTACCTGTAGGTATTAGTTTTTACACATTCCAGACGCTATCATATAGTATAGATGTGTATAAAAGAAAGATAGCGCCTACCACCGATTTTTTTGCTTTTACCGCCTTTGTCTGTTTCTTCCCACAATTGGTAGCGGGTCCAATAGAAAGAGCGAAGCATTTGTTACCACAGTTTCAAAAGAAGCGGTATTTTAAATATGAAGATGCAGTAGATGGTCTGAAGCAAATTCTTTGGGGATTATTCAAAAAAATGGTCATAGCCGATACTTGTGGTCGGTATGCAGATCTGGCTTTTACACATACAGCAGATTATAATAGTAGTTCTTTAGTTCTAGGAGTTTTGTTCTTTTCTTTTCAGATTTATGCAGATTTTTCTGGGTATTCAGATATTGCTATTGGTGTTGCTAAGTTATTTGGTTTTGATTTGAAACAGAATTTTAGAAACCCTTATTTTTCAAGTTCTGTAATTGAGTTTTGGAGGAGATGGCATATATCGCTTTCAACGTGGTTTAGAGATTATGTATATATTCCATTAGGCGGCAGTAATGTGTCAACCATAGGTTTTGTGCGTAATATCCTTTTGGTTTTTATTGTTAGTGGTTTCTGGCATGGGGCTTCTTGGACATTTGTTATATGGGGGTTTTTACATGCAGTTCTCTATTTAGTCACTTACTTTCTAAGGCAGAGAAATAAGAAGAAATTTAGTAGCGAGCATACGTATCAAGTACTGTATGTATGTAAGATCTTTTTTACTTTTTTATTGGTGTCATTTGCATGGATATTTTTTAGAGCCAATAGTATACAGCATGCTTTTTTATACATCCATAATTTATTTTCTACATCTATGAATAGCTTTCCTAATTTTATAAGCAAAGGAAATCTATTGGTTCTGCTGTTTTTTTTGATTTTATTACTTTTTATAGAATGGAAGGGAAGAGAAGATCATCATGCTATTAAAAAGTTATTCCAAAAGCGTCATAGATTGTTACGTTGGTCTTTTTATTCATTGTTGATTTTCTTTATAGGGATGTTTGCAAATACAGATGAGGTGCCGTTTATTTATTTTCAATTTTAAGTATGAAGCGTTTTATTAAACACATAGTAGCTTTTATTCCTTTTGCACTGATTTTCTATTGTATAGGGATTTGTGTGTTTGGACAATTGATGCCTTCTTATTTAAAACCAAACCTAAAATCGAGTAGAGATAGTGGTGGATTTACACTCACAAGACTTCAGGAAGTTAAAACTGTTTCAGATATAGATATTTTATTTGTGGGGAGTTCTCATACATATCACGGATTTGACACACGTATTTTTAAAGAAGCAGGTCTTACTACATTTAACTTAGGAACGAGTGCGCAAACTCCACTACAAACAAAGTTTTTGTTGGAACGTTATCTTGACAATGTACGTCCTAAAGAAATTATTTTTCAAGTGTCTCCATTCATTTTTGCCATTAAAGGGGTAGCATCTACTGTTGACATACTTTCTAATGATATTGTGGATGCTTCATCAGTAAGATTGGCGTTAAAAGTAAATGACATCAATGTTTATAATGCTTTGATCTATGCAGCATTTGAAGATATTACTAGAAAAAAAATAACGTTTAAAGAAAAGCCTACCCTTGGGAAATTTACGTATATCTCTGGTGGTTATGTAGAGACGAATACTACAAGTTATCAGAGTAATCAACCAATCATCACAGATTTTGAATTTAATACCATACAATTAGAAGCATTTGCCGATATGATTGCATTGGTAGAAAATAGGGAGATTAGGTATCATTTGGTATATGTACCAATTACAAAACCATTGTATACTTCTATTTCTAAACATACAGATTTTGAATCGATAATGAGTACGTATGGTAGCTACTATAATTTTAATAAGACGATGTCTCTTGACACTATTTATTTTTATGATAGGCACCATCTTAATAAAAAAGGAGTTACAGTTTTTAATGATAAAGTAATAGAGAAATTATCTTTATCCAAATGAAATAGAGATTTATAGATTAAACGTATAGACTATAAAATACAATGCTTTATAATTTAAAAAAATAAAATTTTTTTAAATTATAATATGAGTATATTCGATGGTTAGAAACATAAAATTACATTGAAAAAAATAATCAAATTATTAATTCTTCTCATACGAAACTCTCCTTTGTTCAATGTAAAAGGGCTTAGAAGTTTTAAATGGTTTTTATATAGAACCTATCATAACTCCCCAGAGTTGTATGTAGGGGAGAAGGTAATTCTATCGATAGCACATATAAATAAAGAAGCCTCTTTTATCTGTAAAGGAGAGGTAAATATTGGAGCAGATACGTATATTGATTATTCAGGAGGTATTACTTTAGGAGACAAAATTGCTATTTCTGAGGGCGTTAAGATTTTTACACATAATCATAAAATTCATGATGGGTTTAAAAACTGGAAAGAAAACCCTATTGTGTTTTCATCACTAGATATAGAAGATTTTGTTTGGATAGGCGCTGGCGCTATTATATTACCAACTGTTACTCATATAGCAGAAGGATCTATCATTGGGGCAGGTGCTGTACTTACAAAAAATACAGAACCTTATGGTGTTTACACAGGAAATCCTGCTCAAAAAACAACAACTAGAAGGATTAATAGCTAATGAAAAAGAGGATTGATCTACTAGCTTCATTTGGTATTTACGGGATAGGATTATTATCATTTCTTATTATTGAAATTTTAATTATCAAGAAGTATAGTATTACTAGTATTTCTAACTGGGCTTTTTATAAATCTACTATTATCTTAATAGGTTCATTTACGCTTCTAGGTTATGATCAGGTTTTATTACGAGATCCTAGATTGATTAAAATTCACTTTAAAAAGTTTGTTAAAAGAGCATTGATGGTATCAGTGTGCAGTACAGTAGTTATTTTTTTTATTAAGGATTATTATTGGGAAGAAACACTCTTAGTTTTTTTAGGGATTATTTTCTATAGTTTTATAAATTACAACGCTGCTGCGGCAAGAGCCAATAACCAATTATGGAGATCTCAGTTTTCAAAAAATTTTTGGAAATGTTTTATTTTACTTCTTTTATTAGGAAATTTTATTGAAGATATATTTTTATACTTCGTAATCGCTTTTGCGATCACGTTGTTATTTTCTTTTTTCTTTAATAAATATGAATTAGAAGATTTTAGCAAAGTCCACAAAGATATTTCTGTTTCTGAAGCCGAAGGACTTTCTAGGGCATTTTTAATTACGTCTCTCACACTGTTATTTGCTGTTTATGGAGAGCAATTTGTCATTAATCTTTATGGCGACGAAGTAGCTTCTGCACATCTTTTCAAGTATTTTGCGGTGGTTACTCCAATAGCTTTAAGTTTAAATGGCTTTTTAGGATTTTATCTAGGTCCTAAAATTATACGAAATCCAAACTCAGAATCTTTTATAAGTTATAAATCACTATTTACTAAAGTATTTCTTTTTTCTGTTGGAAACACGTTAGTCTCAACAGGAGTAGGAATATTATTTTTATTTTATTATTTAGAAATAGATTTTAAAGACTTTGATTTTTTCTTAATCGGTACGTTATCTTGTATAAGTTTTATAAGATGTATATATGTTACAAATTCTGTATATCTAGGAATATATGCTAATAAATCAGAATTATTCGGGATAGCCAAATACTTTGGAGTATTTACAATACTATATTTGATTGCTGTAGTGATTGCTTTATTTTTATTTTCAGGTATATTTACAGCACAAATTATTTCGATTTTATCTTTGATGAATTGGGTATCGAGATTTGTTGTTTCTAATGTTTATATAAAACGTATTTTAAAGAATAAAACTGTTGTCTGATACTATACTAAAATCAAATGTTATTATTGTAGCGCCATTGTCTTCATTGTCACTGAGAACAAGACTTTACAAATTAGCACTTCTTTTACATAAAATTCAGTGTCCTAAAATTACACACGTAGGTTGGGAACGTCTTTTAGGCGAACAAGAAGAGCATAGAATTGATTTTAATATTGATAAAAAAATCCTTCTTAAAGGAGGTGGCTATGGGAGTGGTAGAAAATACTTGTATCTACTATGGGTAATAAAAGTATTCTTTTATAGTTTTACAATAAAACGTAACGAAATTGTTTGGGCTTTAGGATTTGAAAGTGCCTTTCCATTGTTATTAGCAAGTAAAATTAAAGGATTTACGCTGTGTTTTGATGATGCAGATCGTTTTTCTATGCTAATTAAAAATAGCTATTTAAGAAGATGTATAAAAGTTCTTGAAGTCTTTACCTCTCGTCGTGTCTATAAACACGTTATCCCATCTTTTGAACGTTATAATTTTAAGTCGAACACATTTTATCTAGTAACAAATGTTCCTAGTGAAGACGTCCTTCAAGAGGCAAGACGGATATATGATCAAAAAGATTGGAAAGACTTTGCACTTACCATAAATATAAATGGTTGGTTGTCAAAAAGTAGAGGTATAGCTATTGCTTTACAAGTATGTGATCGCTTAAAAAATCATGATATTGGTTTTATTATGGCAGGTAAGCTAGATTGTGAAGAAGCTATATTATTATCCCAAAGAGACAATGTTCAGTATTTAGGAGAGGTTTCTAACGAGGAAGCTTTAGCTTCCTATTACGCCTCAGATTTAGTATTTACATATTATGATCCTATATCGGAAATTAATCGACATGCGGCTTCAAATAAGTGGGGAGACGCCTTGAAAACAGGTATAGGTATTCTTGTCAATAAAGAAGTTATAAGTGCACAAAAACTTATAGACCAAGAAGTTGCTATTGGCCTAGCTTATGATGATATTGAAGGACTTTTGATTGAGATTAAAGCCTTATCTGCTAATAAGAATAGACTTGAAGCCATAAAGAAAAAGGCTTTAAATTTGGGGAAAGACGTTCCTTATTTTAATGCTAATATTAGAAAAATATTTACTTCAAGTTAGTTTTTAGTTTAAGTATTTGCAATATAATTTTATAACTAATTGATTAAAAGATAATTATATTGTCTTAGAGTCGTGTGTAAAAATTAGTTAATCAAACGGAAACATTCTATATTTGCACCCCTCTTAGTATACCTAAAAAGTAACCTGTTTTGATCAAGTTAAAAAAAGTTCTCATAGTATTTGGTACAAGACCAGAAGCCATAAAAATGGCTCCTCTCGTAAAAGCATTTCAAAAATCTTCTAACATATTTGAAACTAAAGTATGTGTAACAGCTCAGCATAGAGAAATGCTGGATCAAGTACTTGATTTTTTTGATATTACACCAGACTTCGATCTGAATTTAATGAAACCTGGTCAGAATCTTTATACCTTAACAGCAGATATTATTACGGGTATGAAACCCGTATTAGAATCTTTCAATCCCGACTACGTCTTTGTTCATGGAGACACATCAACCACAATGGCGACTAGTATTGCGGGGTTTTATAATCAGTCTAAAGTATGTCATATAGAAGCAGGACTTCGAACTAATGATAAATGGTCTCCTTTTCCTGAAGAAATAAACAGGCAGGTTACGGGTAGAATAGCAGATTTTCATTTTGCGCCAACCATTACTTCTCAAAGTAATTTATTAAAAGAAAATATACCTTCTAGTCAGATTGTTGTGACAGGAAATACGGTAATAGATGCCCTACTTGATAGTGTAGATAAAGTAAATACCGACCCTAGTGATCTTGTAAGAGAGCTGGATATCGCTATAGGAGAAAAAGAAGTACTTCTAGTAACAGGACATCGTAGAGAAAATCATGGAGATGGTTTTGTGCGAATTTGTGAAGCATTAAAAGAGATTGCATTACAAAAACCAGATCATCTTATTATTTATCCAGTACACCTTAATCCTAAAGTACAAGAACCTGTAAAACGTATTCTAAAAGATGTAAGTAACATTATGCTTATAGATCCGCTGGCATATCAAGATTTTATCTGGCTTATGAATAAGTCAAAGCTGATTATTACAGATAGTGGAGGAGTACAAGAAGAAGCTCCTAGTCTAGGAAAACCTGTACTAGTTATGAGAGATACCACAGAGCGTCCCGAAGCTGTAGAAGCAGGAACTGTAATTCTTGTAGGTACCGATAAAGATTTAATTCTATCAGAAACCTTAGACCTACTAAATAATCCAGATCGTTTTACAGAAATGAGTAAACTACACAATCCTTATGGAGACGGTAAAGCTTGTGAACGTATCGTTGAATTTATAAAAAATCAAAAATAATTACATGCAACCAGAAGTAGTCATGATAGGTCTAGGATATATAGGCCTTCCAACAGCAGCTTTAATTGCTTCAAACGGAGTAAGTGTGCACGGCGTAGATATTAACCCTAGCGTTGTAGAGACGATCAATAGAGGTGAAATACATATTGTTGAACCTGAACTTGATCAAGCTGTCGCGAAAGCAGTAAAAGGAGGATTTTTAAAAGCCGACGTAAAAGCTGTTGAAGCAAACCATTATTTAATCGTAGTTCCAACACCATTTAAAGATAAAAATGAACCAGATATCTCTTTTGTACAAGCAGCTACCAAAGGTATCTTACCATTGCTTAAAAAGGGAGATTTATATATTATAGAATCTACATCACCCGTAGGTACTACTGAAAAAATGATGGATCTTATTTACTCAGAACGACCTGAGTTGAAAGGCACATTATACATCGCATATTGCCCAGAACGTGTTTTGCCTGGAAATGTGATGCATGAGTTAGTACACAATGACCGTGTGATAGGAGGCGTAAATGAGGCTAGCACAGAAAAAGCAATTGCTTTTTATAGTAAGTATGTAAAAGGAGAATTACACCCTACCAATGCAAGAACTGCAGAAATGTGTAAACTCGTAGAAAACTCATCTAGAGACGTACAAATTGCTTTTGCAAATGAGTTATCACTTATCTGTGCAAAAGCAAATATCAACGTATGGGATTTGATTAGCCTTGCAAATAAACACCCTCGTGTAAATATCTTACAACCTGGTTGTGGAGTAGGTGGTCACTGCATTGCTGTTGACCCTTATTTTATTGTGGCAGATTTTCCTTTAGAATCGCAAATTATAGGTAAAGCAAGAGAGATTAATAATTACAAATCTTTCTGGTGTGCAGAGCAAGTTAAGAATGTAAAGCTTCAGTTTCAATTAGACCACGGAAGAAAGCCAAAGATTGCTATTATGGGATTAGCCTTCAAACCGAACATTGATGATTTAAGAGAGTCTCCTGCAAAGTACATTGCTCAAAAGGTTTTACAAGACGCAAACGATGAAGAGTTTTATATTGTAGAGCCAAATATAGAAGAGCACAAAGTATTTAAATTGACTCAATATGAGGACGCTTTCGCGAAAGCGGATATCGTAGTATACCTTGTCGCACATAATGAGTTTAAAATATTACCGAAAGATTCTGATAAGATTATTTTGGATTTTTGTGGGGTACACAGATAATAATTTAATTTACTAAAAATTTAAGCCACTTATATATGATTGTTAAGCAAATATGCTGTATTGGTGCTGGATACGTAGGAGGACCTACCATGTCTGTCTTTGCTGATAAATGCCCTGATATTAAAGTTAAAGTTGTAGATGTCAACACAAATAGAATAGAGCAATGGAATGATGAAGATGTTTCTAAACTTCCTATTTATGAGCCAGGTTTATCATCTATAGTAAGTAGAACTCGAAATAAAAACTTATTTTTCTCTACAGACGTTAAAAAAGCGATCCAAGAATCAGACATTATTTTTATCTCAGTAAATACGCCTACCAAACAATACGGAGTAGGTAAAGATATGGCTGCAGATTTAAAATATGTTGAAATATGTGCGAGAGAAATCGGAAAATATGCCAATAGTGATAAAATTATCGTTGAAAAATCGACACTTCCTGTTCGTACCGCCGAAGCCATAAAAGATATTTTAGAAAACTCACAAAGTGAGTTTTCTTTTGAAATTTTATCAAATCCAGAATTTCTAGCTGAAGGAACAGCTATTGATGATTTGATTTCACCTGATAGAGTATTGATAGGTGGAGACTATCATACTGAAAGTGGTAAAAAAGCGATCCAAGCTCTTAAAAATTTATACTTGAATTGGGTAGATGAGGATAAGATCATGGTATCTAATATCTGGTCATCAGAATTGTCTAAGTTGGTCGCAAATGCTTTTTTAGCGCAGCGAGTTTCATCTATTAATACGATTTCGGAACTATGTGAAGTGACTGAGGCTGATGTAAAAGAAGTTTCTAAAGCAATAGGGATGGATTCTAGAATAGGATCTAAATTTCTAAATGCCTCTATAGGTTTTGGAGGTTCTTGCTTCCAAAAAGACATTCTTAACTTAGTTTACATCGCAAATTCTTATAACTTACCTGAGGTTGCAGAATATTGGAATCAAGTTATTCATATAAATAATCATCAGAGAAGACGGTTTGCCAATAAAATAATCTCTCGTTTATACAATACAGTTTCAGACAAGAAAATTACATTACTAGGTTGGGCATTTAAAAAAGATACAAATGATAGTAGAGAATCTTCTTCTATTTATGTAGCAGATCATCTTTTAAATGAACAAGCCTTGATTTCTACGTTTGACCCAAAAGTGTCAGAAGAACAAATATATGCTGATATAGATGCTGTTAATAGTAGAACTGAAATTGAAAACAGAACTTTGCTCACAGTATATAAAGATCCGTATGAAGCGTGTAAAGATGCTCATGCCATTGCTATCATGACAGAATGGGAAGAGTTTAAATTATATGATTGGCAACGTATATACGATGCTATGTCAAAACCTGCTTTTATATTTGATGGCAGAGCCATATTAAATAATGAAGATTTAATACGTATTGGTTTTAAAATATATACCATAGGTAAGTAAAATCATCATCTATAAATATTTAAGTCATTGGAATTAAAGAAAAAATTTGCCAGAAACATTGGTTCTGGTTCATTAGCAAAGATCGCTCAATCACTGATAGGTTTCCTATTAATCACGTATGTGATTAAATCTGTAGGAATCGAGAAGTGGGGGATATTGACACTTTCTGTGTCTGTGATATCATTGCTTTCTATAATTCAAGCGGGTATTTCTGGAGGAACCAGTAAGCGTTTGTCTGACTATTTTTATAGTGATGACTTTGAGAATTTCAATAAATATTATAGTGGAACATTATTAGTCATCTATTTTTTAGTGATTTTAATAGCGGCTATTCTATTACTATACGCTTATTTTTTCTTGCCTTCATTTGTAGATGAAGATGTAATTACTTTAAAGTATGTTTTCTATTTGACAACAATATCTACGCTGCTTCAGATTTTTAAATTACCATTTATAGCAACTCTACAAGCCCTTAATAGAGTAGACATTATTGCCAATATAATGACATTGGGCTTTGTTTTTAGAACACTGCTGGTACTGACGTTGTTTCTCTTATATAAAACTATAGTGATGTATAGTTTTATTTTAGTATTAGAATTTGGTCTTCACGTATTTTTGACGCGTTACTATACTAAAAAACATACGGGAGATTTTCTTAAAATTAATTTTAAAGAAATTGAAATATCTTATTTGTTAGAAATTTTCAGATTTAATATTTATAATTTTTTGAATAGTTTAAATTATGTATTTTTTGTTCAATTACCTTCACTAATTGTTGCAAGTAGATATGGTCTTACCTTTTCTGGATACTATGGATTAGGGGTTCAACTCAATAATCTTTTTAGAGGATTCTTAAATATTTTGTCCAACGCTATGAGACCTGTTTTTAATATATTAAAAACAAAAAATAAGATTGAAGAGCTTAAAAAGTATTTTAATTTAAGTAATAAACTATTTTTTATTGTCGGTGTAGGGGTTGTAGTTCTATCTAGTATTTTTATAGAAGATATATTGATAATTTGGCTTGGGGAAGAAGTAAATAAAGATTTGGTTGACTTTATTCAATACTTTTTAATATTTACAGCAATCGGTATTTTATTTATACCAAGCGCCCTATTAATTATTACCTTTGAAAAACTTAAATTCACTACGTTTCTAGGCCTTTTTTTAAGCGGATTGTGTGGATGTATATTGTATTTCTTTGATAGTCCTATCAGTCATTATGTTTTTGTTCCACTAGTGATTACTGTTTTGTTTTTAATATATAATTTAAATAGGATGGTTATAATTTTTAAATTATTAGAAATGACCTTTTATAATAATTTAAGATTATTTACTTATACAGTACTTACCGCAGGAAGTATACTAGCTTATAAGCTAAATTTTAATATTGGCTACGATTCTATATTCTTAATTTTGATATATTCCTTATCTAGTTTATTCTTACTGAAGAAAGAAGATTATCATATACTTAAATCGTTATTTAAAAAATAAAATATGAAAATGCTCTACGCAAACTTTACAGACAGTTCAACAAATTACGGTAATCATATTATAGAACATGCGACGCAACAATTTCTTGAAAATTATTTCAAAGAAAACAATAACAAGGTAGATTTTGAACATTTCGACTCATTTTCAGATTCCATTCCAACAGATACACAATCAGACTTATTAATTCCTGGATGCACCATGCTTACTCCTGGTCAAAATAAAGCGTTAGATCATCTTGATAAGATAAAAGGGAATTCATACTGCTTAGCAGGTTCTTTATGGTACCCAAAGAAAAGTAAAGATTTTATTGTGAGAACGAGGATTATTAGTATAGGCAAAGATCCTTCTCCAGATTTTAGTATTGTGAATAAATTAAGTGGTATCATAGGAAGCAGAGACCGTTTTACTTTTGAAATATTGAAGAAGAATGGATTGAATACCTTATATACGGGTTGCCCAACATTGTTTTTAGATACTAAAAATGTGCATGAAGGTGATTATGTGTTATTTTCTTTTGGAAGGGTTAATTTCCATAAACAAGTTTACTATGCAAATAAAATAGCTAAGAACCATAAAGTTATAGGAATTGTCCACGAGAAGGGAAGAAAAGAAATGGTTAAAGCTGCAGGGTGGAAACTTCCAATAGTATCATATAATGGTGATATGGAGTTGTATTTATCCTATTTTAAGAATGCTAAATATGTAGTTACGGGTCGTTTACACGGTGTATTACCTGCTTTGGCTTATGGGAAAAAATCTTTTTATTTTGGAACAAATGATACTAGACTCTCCATTTTAGATGATTTAGGAATTATAATAAACACATATTCAGATATCCCTAATTTCGAAAAAAGATCACAATTACTCGAAAATAAACAGGTATTAAGTTATTTTAAAAATAATATGACATTAGTTGCTGATAGCATCTTTAAAAAATAATAGTCATAATGATAAAATGAACAAAACTAAAACGCAATTTTTACCTTTGGTATCTATTCAAATATTAAATTGGAATAGAGCATCAGAAACTCAAGAAGCTATTGAAAGTGCTTATAATCAGTCCTACTCTAATTTTGAAGTAATTTTAATTGACAATGGTTCAACCGACAACTCTGTAGAACTTTCAAGAAAAAACTTCCCTAATTTAAAAATAGTAGAATTAGATAAGAATTATGGATGTCCTGGTGGTAGGAACTTAGGAATTGACTATTGCAAAGGAGATTATATTTTCTTCTTAGATAATGATGGTGTACTTCATAAAGAAGCTGTAGAAAATGCTATAAATAACTTTAAACTAAATGAAAAATTAGGAATCGTAACAGGTACTATATACGATTTTGTTGAAAGAGACGAAATTAATGCAACTTGTGATATTGAAGACCCTCAAAAGTATTATACAAATAATTTTCAAGGAGGTATCTGTGTCCATAAAAAAGAAATATACGATAAGACTGGATTATATCCTTCTCACTTTATGTATGGAGCGGAAGAAAAATTCCTTACTTATAAACTATTTGAAGCTAATTATGATCTTATTAAAGACACAAGTGTAATTCTTTGGCATAAGAAGAGTAGTGTGGCAAGAAATAATTATAAAGAACAAACACATTCATATTTCAATAAATTATATGTAGCAGTAACGCTATATCCACTATTGCAAATGATATTTTTTGTTTTACTATATACTCCATTGTATATGTATTATTCCTACAAAAATGGTTTCTTTAAATACTTTGTAAAGGGATATATTAAAGACTTTACGAATACTTTAAGAATGGGTTCGAAACATAGAAATCCTATTTCTACTGAGACCTACAAGCGTATCAAAAATTTTAAACCTATTTCAATAAACGAGAATCTATAATGCTTAATTTATTTATTTTATTACATTTTATATTTACTGTGAGAATGTATCACAGGGAAAATATTTTTGGGATAAAATCTGTGTATGCATTCAGTTTCTTGATATTTATCTTCACTTCTCATATATATAATACTTTTTTATTTTCAGAATATAATGCAACTTGGGGATTACATATCTCTCTTTTTGTTACAACTATTTTAGTCAATAAAATAAAGTCAAACAATATAAAAATTGAAAACCTTTTTAGGTTACCATTTTCAACTAAATCATTGCGTAAGATATTGATTATTATGTGCGTAACTTGTGGAGTAATACTTGTATTTGCGTTAGCAGGTCTAGGACACTTTTTTCGCTTTCCTACCATAGGATTTTTTAGTTGCTCGGTATTCTTCACAAGTTTCCTTTTTATAAATAGAGAACAGTATAAAAAATTATATGTAAACTATCTACTACTTACTTTGGCTATTGTTATCTTATTTGTGGGTGCTTTATGGTCAGGTTTTGGAAGACTTCTTTTACTTCAATTTTTGACGATTAGTCTTTTTTTTACTTCTTTTATTTTTACTAAAAGGATGAAATTAATTAAGCTATTAGTCATTTTTGCCGTCCCAATTCTCATAGGATTTGGTGGATCACTCAGAAAAGAAGTTTCTATTACGGAGGCTATAGAGACTGGTGACGGTGCTGGAAGTGCTTTTTCTCCACTATTCGATACAGAAAGAATTTATAGAGACTTAAAGAATGGCTCAATAGAATCAGTAAACGGAGAATCGTATGTTGCAGCAGTACTTTTTTATGTACCTCGTTCTGTTTGGACTTCTAAACCAGTTGGTTTTGGTAATCAAATGGTCAAATGGTACTTTTCATCATCGTATGTTATAGACACCGGGTTTAGTTTAGCTGGATTATATGTAGCAGAAGCAATAGGTAACTTTTCATATATAGGTTTTCTTTTAGGTCCCTTATTGATGTATATTATATTATTTTGGATCAATAAATTTTATGGTAGAAACTATGAAAATTACAATTATCGCACTGTTTTTAACGCACTCATTGCATTAGCCTTTATGGCAGCGATACCTGACTTTATATGGGGAGGTTTACAACCATTTTTAGTGAGAGCATCCGTATCTGCTCTATTTATATTTTTATTATATCACTTTCTCAGAATTACAAATTCTTTTAAATCCTAATTAGTGGTCTGTTTTATATTAAATATTGCTTCATTTTACAGAAAAGGAATCTTTAAAGCTATTGATGAAAATTTAAATGCACACTTTTATTTTGGTGATCATGTAAAAACTCCTATTAAAACATTAGATGTTAGTGTAATAAATGGATTTCAAAAAGTACTTAAAAATCAATATGTCTTTAAAGAATTTTATTATCAGAAAGGAGTATTTTCTTGTTTAAAGAAAGAATATAAATATTATATAATGACAGGAAATCCTTATGCTATTTCTAATTGGATAGTACTTGTATATTGTAAATTATATAAAAAAAAATCTTACCTATGGTCACATGGCTGGTATGGGAAAGAGAATAGATTGAAAGTTTTTATAAAGACAATTTACTTTAAGCTGGCAACAGGGATTTTTTTATATGGAGATTATGCAAAAGAATTAATGATAGAAAAAGGATTTAAAGAAGAAACATTAATTCCTATATATAATTCATTAGATTACAAAAAGCAATTAAATATTAGAAAGCGCTTGGAACCTTCTAATATTATACAGAATATATTTTCTAATCAATATCCAACAATTATTTATGTTGGTAGAATACAAAAGTTTAAAAAATTAGATTATATACTAGAATCAATGCTATTATTACAAAAAGAAGGGTTTTATTGTAATTTATTACTAGTTGGAAATGAATTGGATGATTATTTACACGATCGTAAAGAAATAGAAGAATTAAAGGGTAATGTCCATTTTTATGGACCCTGTTTTGACGAAAATACATTAGGTGAACTTATATATAATTCAGATTGTTGTGCTTCTCCTGGAGAAATAGGATTAACAGGAATACACTCATTAATGTTTGGGTGTCCAGTTATAAGTCATAATGATTTTCCAAATCAAATGCCTGAATTTGAAGTTATCCAAGATGGTATAAATGGATCTTTTTTTATAAAAGATAATATTATCGATTTAACTTCTAAATTAAAATTTTGGCTGAGTAAAGAAAATCAAAGAGATTTAGTAAGAGAAAATTGCTACAAAAGAATTGATTCAGTATATAATCCTGATAATCAAATACGTATTATAAAGGAAACGTTAGACTTATAAAATACATTATAAAGTGAATATGTTGCAAGAGAAAAATATATTGGTAAATGCTAGTGCAGCAAAGACGGGAGGTGCAGAAACAATTATAAGAACCTTTGTCCAAGAAGCTAGCTTATCTTCTGATATAAATTTTATTATACTAACACCTCTAAAATTTGAAAACGTACCCAATCATATACAATTAATAGATTATTATACTTCGGGTTTGAATACCATATTTTTTTCCACACTAGGAATTATAAAGTTTATAAAAAAATATAAACCCAATAAAATATTAAGTTTCTCTAACATAAATTATATTTTAGCTCCTTCAAAAGGAATCACTTACTTTCACCAGTTCAAAGCTTTAGAAGATGGGCATAGTGATATTAAGATTAAAATATATAGGCTGCTTATCAATTTTTTTTTAAGAAAAAATATATTCATTCTACAGTCTGAATATATAAAATCAATATTCCAATCAAAATTTAAGATAAACCCAGAACAAGCAATATCAGTATGGCCTGGTTTTTTAGTGCCTCAGCCATCAAAAGATATGATACTCTTAAATACCATTAAGGAAGGAAAAGATCTTTATAAAGGATTAATGCCTATAGCTTACAATGCAAGTCACAAGAATATAAGCCTCATACGTAATCTAGAAAACTTCCTTGAAGAAAAATCTATTAGAATCCATTCATTATTACCTAAAGAAGATCTAGATATTAATAGAATTGTTCATCATGGAGCTATCGATAGAAGTGAATTATTTGCCTTGTATGCTGTTGTTGATTTTTTAATATTTCCTTCAAAATCTGAAACCGTAGGATTACCTATTTTTGAATTTTTAGAAACAGGCAAACCTACGTTTGTTTATGCAGCAGATTATGCAATTCATTTTTATAAGCAATTTAACGAACCTGAAAACTTAATTTTATTTAAAGATGAAGAAGATTTGAAAAGATTGTTTTTACAAAAAATAGATTTAATTACACCTAAAAAAAACTATTCAGATGGTGAATGGTATAAGATATTAGAATCATTATGAAACAAATTATCCAGTCCTTTAAAACAGGAGCAACCATATTAGAAGAAGTTCCTGCGCCACAAGTAAAAAACGGTCAGGTACTTATACGCACAACTAAGAGTCTAGTTTCGTTAGGTACTGAACGTATGCTCGTAGAGTTTGGAAAATCTAATCTAATTTCAAAAGCGAGACAACAACCAGATAAAGTAAAACAAGTATTAGATAAGATCAAAACAGAAGGCTTAATGCCTACACTAGAAGCCGTTTTTAATAAATTAGGCGAACCATTACCATTAGGCTACTGTAATGTTGGCGTGGTAGAAGCTGTAGGACAAGGTGTTTCAGAATTTAAAGTAGGAGATAGAGTCGCTTCTAATGGCTCTCATGCTGAATTTGTATCTGTTCCTAAAAATCTTGTCGCTTTAATTCCAGAAGGTGTTTCTGATGAAGAAGCTTCCTTTACTGTTATAGGTAGTATAGGATTGCAAGGCATTCGTTTATGTAATCCTACCATTGGAGAAACCATTGTTGTCACTGGAATGGGGCTTATTGGGCTCATGACAGCACAGTTATTACGTGCCAACGGATGTAAAGTGATTGGGATAGATTTTGATCAATCTAAACTCGATATGGCTAAGCAGTGGGGTATTGAAACTATTAATCCAGGAAAAGGAGACGATCCTGTAAAATCAGTATTAGAACTCACAGATAATATAGGAGCTGACGGTGTCATCATTACTGCCTCTACAAAGACAAATGATGTGATAGCGCAAGCAGCTCAGATGTCTCGTAAACGTGGAAGAATCATCCTTGTAGGAGTGATAGGATTAGATATAAGTAGAGCCGACTTTTATGAAAAAGAATTGACCTTTCAAGTCTCTTGTTCTTATGGGCCAGGACGTTATGATGATAATTACGAATCCAAAGGACAAGACTATCCTTTATCATTTGTACGATGGACAGAACAACGTAATTTTCAGACCATTCTTAATGCCATCCAAGCTTCTGATATTGATGTAAAACCATTAATTACCGAGGTGGTAGAACTAGAAGATTACCTTAAAATATATGGAGAGATAGGAAGTTCAAAATCTATAGCATCTATCCTTAATTATAAAGATGCTGATTATTCTAATAATGTAGTTGTCAATGAAACACGTAAAAGTGAGTCAACCTCTAATGGCTTAGCTATTGTAGGAGCAGGAAATTTTACAAAAATGACCATGCTTCCTGCGCTTAAAAAGACTAATGCGAATATATCTCATATCATAAGCTCAGGAGGAGTTTCTGGTACAGCACTCGCAAAGAAATTTGATATTTCTAATAGTGCCACAGATTATGAAGCTGTTTTAAAAGAAAAAACAGTAAACACCATTGCTATTACAACGAGACATAACCTTCACGCTCCAATGGTTATTAAATCATTAGAAGCCAATAAAAATGTATTTGTAGAAAAACCATTAGCGCTCAACTCAGAAGAGTTAGAAGCAATTACAGAGGCATATCATAAGACAAACAGTACATTAACTGTAGGGTTTAACAGACGTTTTTCTCCGTATGCCGTAAAAATGAAATCTTTATTAGGAAATTCAAACACACCTATCCATGTGATTGCTACGATGAATGCAGGTATGATTCCTGCAAATGTTTGGGTTCATGACCTAAAAGTAGGAGGAGGACGTATTATAGGAGAAGCCTGTCACTTTATTGATTTGATAAGCTACTTTACAGGAAGTAAAGTAATCTCAGTTTGTATGAATGCTATGGGAAAAGCACCAGAAGAAAATACAGACAATGCGACACTTTTATTGAAGTATGCAAACGGTTCTAATGGAGTCATTAACTATTTTGCAAATGGTAGTAAAACCTACTCAAAAGAACGTGTAGAAGTCTATTCTCAAGAACGTACGCTTATACTTGACAACTGGCGTAATCTAAAAGGATATGGTTTTAAAGGATTCTCAAAAATGAAATCTAAAATGGATAAAGGGCATAAGAGCCAGTTCGAGCTTTTAGTAAAGCAAATCAATAGTGGAGGAGAAGCACTAATTCCTTTTGATGAGTTAGTAAACGCCACCAAAGCTTCTTTTGCAGCCATAGAAAGTCTTAAAAAAGCCGCTTGGGTCGATGTTGAATAAAATCAAAAACACCTTTAATCTACTTAAAAATATGGGGATGCGATATGTTGCCTTCAGAGTGCAATATATGGTATCCTCAAAACTAGGTTTTCATAAAAATAAATTTCCTGCGAATCCCTCTACTAAATCATTTATTAGTTTATCCTCTTGGAGAAATAATACACCTGTATTTTTTTTTGACGGAAAGAATAATATTCCAGTTCCCAAAAAAGAAAGTGAAGCATTGTCATTACGCTTTCGCGAAAGCGAAAAAGGAATTTACATTTTTTTTAGTAGTGAAAAAATAGATTTAGGAACAGCGTATAACTGGATTACAAACCCAGATACAGGCTATAGATATGATATCACAAAGCATTGGTCAGAGATACAAGACCTATCTTCTGAAGCTGGTGACATTAAGTACGTTTGGGAAAAAGCTCGTTTCTCATATCTTTATGACATTATAAGGCACGATTATCATAATGATAGCGATCAAGCAGCCTTTGTGTTTTCTGAAATAGAAGATTTTATAGAACAAAACCCAATCAACTTAGGACCTAATTATAAATGCAGTCAAGAGATCAGCCTACGGATACTTAACTGGACATTTGCTCTCTATTATTATAAGAATTCTGAGTTTTTAACTTCGGAGCGTTTTGATACTATTGTGAATAGTATTTATTGGCAGTTACACCATGTATATCATAATATTAATTTTTCTAGAATAGCCGTGCGTAACAACCACGCAATTACAGAAACGTTGATGCTATATCTATCTGGCTTACTATTTCCTTTTATTCCAG
>Ga0115554_1000400_pt1 | contig 29431 bp, 15 predicted proteins | sample COGITO_mtgs_1104_3_FD_87283 | JGI IMG/M metagenome (GOLD analysis project Ga0115554, IMG submission 87283) | Pelagic marine microbial communities from North Sea - COGITO_mtgs_110404 | ecosystem: Environmental > Aquatic > Marine > Epipelagic | place: Germany:Helgoland, sampling site Kabeltonne... | reverse complement strand
GTCGCAGTGCTGGAGAAAGGTGAGTTGGGGGGGGGGGGGGGGGGGTGGGGGGGTTGTGTGGAGGAGGGGGTGGGGGGGGGGGGGGGGGGGGGGGGGGGGGGGGGGGGGGGAGACGGAGAAGAGACGACGGTTTTAGAGACCGAGACCGAGGGTTTGTGATCGTCATCGTCATCGTCGTCGTCGTCGTCGTCATCGTCGTCGTCGTCATCGTCGTCGTCGCTGCCGCCGTCGTCGCCGTCGCTGGAGCCTTTCGACGGCTCCGTCGTCGGCGGTTGCGGTGCCCTCGCCGATTCGACCTTCCCCCCGTCGAACTTGGCGGTGACCTCACGGCCCTCGACCGTTTGGGAGCGGAGGGAGGCGAGGACGAGCTGGGCCTCGGACTTGTCCTTGAAGGCGGCGAGGCCGTATCCCCTGGGCCGACGAAAGGGGGGGGAGAAAACGTTGGATTATGACGAGAGTGGTGAGTCAGTTTTTAGTACTAGCTTAAATCTCGATGAACTGGAGAGGCTTTTTCTTTTTCCGGCGCAGTAAGTCTCACCTGGAACGGTTGTTACGACCCATGATTATTTCGCAATAAGAAGCTGTAGGAACGAGCAGAGCCAGGTCTTTCGTTTCGTACGACCAAGGCAGGTTACCTATTCGATTTGGGGCCGGAATTTGTTAGGGTTAGGATTGTTGAACTTGACAATGATTGATGTATGTGAAGATATATAATCCGACCAGCTACTGGCTGAGTGTTTCTCAAAATTTACCTATGTACAGCGTGTAGTATGCGCTAAGGGGAGGGGACATTATTTCAGAAAAAAATTAGCTGGAGAGTGCGCAAAAAAGAAATTAAAAAAAAAAACGAGGAAAGAAGACGAAAGAACTTGTTCGCCCCAAATCTCAGCCCACGGTAAAGATTTGGGTGTAAAAACGATACTACTACTACTACTACTACTACTACTACTATTCACTTCCTTCCGAAAAAATTAATTTTGTCGTCCCGGACAGTCTTAGCACCGCGTCGGCATCCTTCACATTCTTCCGTACAAGGTCGACAGAATCAGTTACTCGGCCCCGAAGCGATTGCCGCTGATTCCTCCTCGACAAATACTGAGCCAACCCTACGCTACGCCTACGCTACGCCTACGCTACGCCTACGCTACTACTCTAATCACATTTCTTTCTCACGTTCATGACGTTTCCTACCATACTAGGAGTATAGTAGTAGAATTGTGCCTTTGCTTTTTGGAATACCCCCCTATTTGTCTCTTTGGTTTCGACATGAAAAATGGCGAAGCCAATACCAGCTACCGCACCAATTATGTGAGACATCTGAGAAATTCCGTCAGATCCCCCGGACCTCAAACCCTCCCAGACCTCCTGCCCGACGAACATCACAATCACCAAAACCAGCGCAATGGGAAGTTCCCACACCCCGTCCCTTTTCACCAGCCCTCTTCTCGTCGAAAGCGCCACAAAAGAAAAGACGATACCGCTCGCCCCGCATAGCACTGTATTCTCCGCTGTGATTGAATGAAAACCTCCCGAGATCAAGGCGACAATCCACAACAGCCAAATCAACTTCTTGGATCCGTATTCGTGCTCTATCGCGGGTCCGACGAGCATCACAAACTTGTAGTTGTTGAAGAAGTGGCTGAAGCTGACGTGACCGAGGACATGAGAGTGAAGCCTCCAGATGATCCAGAAGATGTTCCTGGCCCAGTTTTCTGTGCTTCTGTAATTCAGCAGATTGAGAACTTTCCACTCGACGGGCCATGCCGTGAAGTAGTCTGTGTTCACGTTACCCCCCCCCATTAGACTTCCTATTAGAAGGACACCAAGGGAGACTCCAAAAAGTAATAAAATTACAGGGGATTGGTTTATAAAACGCATTCTTAATCCCCCCATTCTTAATCCCGAAAGGCGAATATACTGTCCAACCATCACAGACGAAGAAATAATAATGTTATTATTATTAATAAATCGGTTTCCTTTATTTTCCCCCTGATCCAAAACACAAAACACGAACAAAAACACAAAACAAAACCAACTCCAAAAATCACAATCAGAGACTGTTTAAACCCTTGGCCTTTCCTTCATTCATAACATCTTCAGCCGGATGCAGTCCTCCATCCAGGCCCGCGCTGAGCAGAATTTGCTTCGGTCTTTGCAGGTACACTACCCAAACATCTTCCAACAACTTCATTGTTATTGTTACCAACACAAACACAACAACACAACACACTCTTTATTATCATTATCTCATTGTATTGTGATTCCATCCCCGAGAAACTTTCCCCCCCCCCCCCCCCCACACACCCCCAACAAAACAGAGACCACGTGTGACAAAGAATAAAACAGGCTTTGGCAATCAATTTAGCGCCTCCTCCACCTTCACGCCCCCCCAAGTTTCTGATGATGGCTCCCTAGTTCCTGAGGACGACGATGACAACCCTAACAATACCAACCACTCCACCCCCACCAACAATACCAACAACCACGCTAGCCCACCGCGCACCAAGGTTGATTTGAAGATGGCCGCCCGTCAGCGCAGGGCACTTCAGATTCGGGAGCAGAACCATGAGATTGAGGAGGTAGCAATTCTTGCCTCCGACCCCGCAAAGGAAGCAAAAAAACATAGTTTTACGAGGATTGAGGAGAAACTTGAACAAAAGCGTGACCGCCACGACAAGGCGGCCAAGAAGTATAAGCAACAGTTGCGGGACGTTTCGGATGACGTGGAAATTTACTATGTCAAGGAGGCTGACAGAATCAAGGAAGCACTGAACAGCATCGATGGTCAGATCAAGGACGTCTTCGTAGAGCTTGATAAGGACGAGATTTTGGAGATGAAAGACTACACCTACGTGACTGACATGTGGGACAAGATCAACGAGCTTCTGTCTTCCCGAACTGATGAGGTGCTCCATTTTGGGGACCAACTGGAGTCATTTGAGCGCACGCGTAGCTCTACCATGGCCCGCAATCTGCGAGCTATGGTCGATTCGCAAGTTCAGATCGGCTTGAAGCTCCCCCAGGAAATCGAACGCGCAGCAGAGCAAGAATCCTTCGAGCTCAATTCAGTAATCATTGGGAACCGCAGGGCTCACGCAGAGCTCACTTCGCGGATGGAGAAGGAAGATATTATTGAGAAGGTGGAAGCTAGAAAAAAATGGGAAATTCGGTGCAGTGACTGGAGGACTCTCCGACACAATCGCGGGATCCGAGAGTTCCATCAAGACATCACCGCAGACAATTTTACCAACCCGCCAAACCGAGTGGCTCTATTCGAAGAATTCAAGGCCTCTCAAGATGTCCGCCACGAAATGCGCATTAAACTCCTCCGGTCATTAGGGTGTCTGGACAACCACACGCTCTCTTCATCCGGTGTGGACAACACCCGATCTAACTTTAAAGACATCAACGACAAGGAGCTCAAGGCCATCAAGGCCCTCTACGATGACGCCATGGCACTTAAATTTAAGAAACACGACGAGGCGGAACAGCGACGCGAAGACCTTCGGGCAGAGCTCCATATCTACGGAGCTTTACATAACGAGCCGGACCTAGAGAGCGGGGCTCGCACCATCGATGAGCAGGTTTCGCAGACAGCACTAGAAGAATTCTTCCGCAAGTCGGGAGGGCTCAAGCACGCACTGGTGGCCATTGCCAAGCAACTCCGAGACCCGAGCTTAATTTATCAAAAGTACTTGCATGAAGTGGCCAGGGGGATTGGGGTGCTTCTCTGCAGCAAGGATCTAGAGGTGGTGCTCGAGAAACAAGGGAAAGATTCCATGAGGAAGAACATGCAGGACACTTTAGAGCGATTACGAAAAGCGACCAAGAGCGAGGTGGTGCCCGTCTTACCGCTGCTTAAGCAGCAATGTGTGGACCTCGCTGTCGTTAATAAGATTGACCCTATGTTGAAGAGGGAGCTTTCCACGGCGAGTGACCAGCTACAGGACCTCATCAGCTCAGTGGCCAATTCATTGAATTCAGCTGCCAGCAGGGTATCCAAGACTGACAGCAGAGCGAACAGCACCCGTCGAGAGAGCAGAGCCGGAAATCTCGGTGGATTAAATGACACAGGGTTGGGTATGACTGGCGCTAGCAATGCGGGTGGCCCGAGCGCGCCTCCCAGCGAGAGCATTAGGAGCAGAAGAAGTAGTACTCGAAGGAACAGCACAAGCGCGGGGGCCTCCAAGGGATGGGACGATGGACCGGAGATCGACATGTTGCAAGTCAGAAATATCCAGAAACACCTGGGAATGTTAATGGCCGTTTGCGAACTCTCGCCAGAATTCTTGGAGTGCCTAGGCAACATCACGACGGGGCTAGTTGAGAAAGGGAAGTGCAATGAATTTATCGATGCTGTGGTGAAGGGGGAGACGTCCAAGCCGATTAAGGATAGGGATCTAGAGCAGGACAGTCTAATAGACTGGGTCGAACAGTCCCTCAGCGTCCAAGCGGTAACTTTGAACAGCGGAGCGGAACGCATGTGCAGCTTCTACCATGCCATTGCTAAGATTTTGGAGAAACACAGGGAGAAGGAAATGGACATTGACGAGACAGCGGCTGACTTAATGTTTGAGCTCAAGGAGGACTTCCGCATGGCGGACGAAGACAGAGAAGCTGACGTAGATCACGCTCTTGACAGACTTAGACATGCTGCCGACGAGAAGGAGCTCGAGTTCAGCTTTGACCATGCGCTCAAGATGCTAAATGTTATAGAGAATGAGTATCGGGTCTACCACAAAAAGGGAGTTCTTACTGCGGCCAAGCACCCCGTGGCAGTGGATGGAGAGCATCGGAGATTCTGTTTCTTGGTTTGCGACAGGTTCGGGTTGGTTCCGCCAAAAGAGATGGCCCTGCCAGAGAAGGAAGAGGAGGAGGAGGAGGAGGTTAAGAAAACAGTTGTCGTTGCAGATGAAGAGGTGATTGCTGACAAGGTAGGAGAAGGAAGTGACGGCGCTGACAACGGTGGCGCTGACAACTCAGACGATAACGGGGCTGGCGAAGGAGAAGCAAAAGACGAAACTCAAAACGAAGGACAGGAGGAGGAAGCACAGCAAGAAGCGCATTTCCACGATGATGGCACGCCGTTCACCGAAGAGGAAGAGGCCGCGCACAAAGCTGAGGTTCTCTTGGAGGAACAGCAAAGAAAAGCCGAAGAGGAGGCGCGGCTGCTGGCGGAGGAAGAGGCCAAGTCGAAAATCGTAATCACTGCCGGGGACGAACTCTGGAACGACGAAATTGCCGATATTTTTCAGACGGGGGTGTCGCGCTACCTATATGGAATCAAATTGGCTGCTGATGACATGGTGGCCGAGCTACTTGCGCCTCCTGCGGACGGCGAAGACGAAGAGGACGATTTACCCAAGGCATTTCCCGTCTACGAGCGGAAGGTGGAAAAGGTGTCAAACGAGGATGAGGAGGAAGATGGGACAGCAAACAACAAGGCTGACAAAACTGAGAAAGCAGACGGAGAAAGCGATGCTGAGAGTGACGCCAACGACGTTGTTTTCTTCGATAACTTTGAACTCCTCAGTGACGACGCGGTTGCTGAGATGAATGAGTCTGAGCGAGATGCTTACATCGAGGAGCACGACAAAAGATTCATTCCCCTCACCCAGGAGGAGGTTAACGCGCTGCCGGATGATGAGTCATTTGCGACGTATAGTAAGTGCTTGACGGAGATCAACGCGAGGCGGGAGGAGAAGGCGACAATTATGCTAGGAGCGAAAGCTAAACGCGATAACACTCCTGTTGACAAGGATGGAAGGGACTGCATTCGCATCACCAAGCTCCCAATTAACGAGAGCACCTCGTTCGTCGGATCGTTGAGAGAGAGCGTTTTGAGCTGCATGGAGGAGGACAGTTTAGCCAGGCAGAGGAAGATGGACGCCTTGAACGAAGAAAGGGCGGAGGATTTGACCGAGGAGCTTGAAGAAAGGCTGAGGTTGCATTGGCCCAGAAAAGGGCGGACCGAGGTCAAATTCAGGCAGCCCAGGGAAGGAGAGCTTGTCGCTCACCGGCAAAAATCAGCGAGATTTCTCCGGCAATTCTACCAAAGACTCAACGAACAAGACGGCCAATTCAGCGCCATCCGCGAAAAGGTCATACATCACAGCGACGAGTTCAAGCAGGCGGTACAGTTGCTCAAATGTACTCTGGCAAACCAAGGAAGCCTGGCTGCGCTTCAAGGGCAAGAAATGCGGTGCAAGAAGCTCCTGGCGAATTTTGGACCCGAGTGCGAGGAACTTCGGGAAGAAATGGATACTTTCATAACCACTAAACCAAAGAAATTGGTCAACACAATCCACACGCTCATTAAGACCACTTTGACCTTCCAGCAGGGCGGGGACTACGATAAGAAGGAAGTGGATGATTTGAAGTTACTGTTGGTGGAGCCTGATAAAAAAGTCAAGACTGCGGTTGCAAATCGGGAAAGCGTGATAAAAGAGACGGAGGAGTACCAGGTCGAGGCCACCATGACCACCAAAGATTTCAAGGTCGAATACGAGCGATGTTTGCTGGAGCTATCCCTTCGCCTTGGCCTTGGCAAAAAATTTGGTGCACCCCGACGTAACGCTCAAGAGCGCCTTCGCACGGAGGTTACAAGAGACGAGTACAGCGCAGAGAATGTGGACAAGTTGCTCAACAACCTAGAGAAGCTCTGTGACATCGCCAAAAAGAATGCTAAGAAAGTTTCCTTTGAAGATGGCAAAAGCAACAACAACAATGGCAGTGACAAGAACGGTGAAAATGGAGACAAGAGCATAGCCGTTCTGATCACCCACTGCTTGTTATCGATCCGGTCGGCGCTTTACCGTAGAGCAATGTACCTGGATTTCCTGCACAAACCTGAATTGATTGACGCGGAGCGAGTAATCCCGCCTTCCCTTGAGGAAGAAGGGCAAGATGGTCATGTTGCTGAGGATGCCATGATTGTCGGCACTTTTGCGAGTGCAATTGACACCCTTCAAAAGCAGTGCAGGGAGGAGACTAGGAATCTCTACGAGCAGGAGGGCAAGAGCGACTTGCTTGGGGATGAGGGTGTCCCCGATAGTTTGAGAGAGTGGCTCAATCAAAGTTGGATCAAAGTTTTGGGATCAAAGGATGAAGAAGAAATCTTGAACGAGGCTGTGGTAATTGCCATGGATGGAAAGGACACGTATACAGTTCAGTACACAGATGGTTTAGAGGAGAAGAACGTGCCTGCAGTCCTTATTCGTACATTTGGTAGCAAGCCCGTGAGAGCCCCTGAACCCCCCATCCACAGCCCCCGCACTCGCGTGCAAGTTCATTTCCAGTGCCACCGTGAAAAGTCGCGCAGGCGGCTCCGCGCACAGGTTGAGCGCCTCGAGAGGCTCATTGCCAAGACACCTGTACCCCCTAACCCCACCGTCTTGGGTGCACCCTCGGCTGCTGTCGTGGACGTCATGGGCAGGTGCAAACAAGAGAGCAAGGATACCGTGAAGAAGAGCGAGGCTGGGTTTCAGAAACTGTTAGCTATATGGGATGCGGCGAGGACTAAGCACAAGAGTAGCTTGCGGCCACAGCTTGGAAGCCCCGACGCTGCTGCTTTGTTGGAGAAATTGAAAGACAAGGAGATCAAAAGGAGCGCTGAGGTTAAGAATGCTGTGGACAAGTTTAAGACGAATTTGCTGAGCAGTCAGACTACCAGCTCCACTCAGACGATCCAAAGGCTCGTAAGTATCCTCAAAACACAGGCAGCAATCGTTGACACGCTAGTTTTGAGGGAGGACTTTTTCGCTCTACCCGGTGATGAGTTGATTCTGCCCAAGAGGAAGAGCCTGAAACGGCTGAGAAAAGCCAGCACCTCCGGGAAAGACGGCAAGGTTGGCGATGATGAGGATGGCGGTGGCGATGGCGGTGGCGGTGGAGGTGGCGATGAAGCCCCCAAGACTGTGGAAAGCGGTGGAAGGCAATTTGTAAAAAGAAAGTGGGCGCCATTGCCGCTGGGCGTCTTTGCTGACCAAATGAGGCAACAGCAGCCGGTCCAAGAGGAGCCAGAGAAGGTAGAAGAGGAAGTCGTAATTAAAGGCGGGAAGAAGAAGGCAGTGGCGGCGGAGGAGGAGGGAGAAGAGAAACTCAGCGAGGTCGATCTCTGGGCCAAGAAGCAGAGTGAAGATAGCATTTTTGAGAGCTGCCTGACAACAAGCCACAGGTGTCTTGTGAAAATGTCTCTCTCTTGCCTCGATGATTACACAACGTTCTATCGAGATCAGATGGAAGGGATCAGGGCCAAATACGAGAATCTTTACGCTGAGGAAGAGATATGGGAGAAAAAATGGCTCGGTCTGTGTGCCGATCTGAAGGGCATGAACTAACTAGATTGCACCCAGTGCAACCCTGAATAATGTATTGTTGCGTTTGCTATCTACTAATGTAATGCTGTTATTGTCAATCGTGCCAATCGCGTCGTCTTTACCAGTTTAATAGTTTAAAACTCATCCGAAGGCAAAAGTCCAGCAAACATTTTGTCCCAGGATTCAGCATCGGTCAAGCCCTCGACTTTGATCCCGTTGACAACGTACATTGGAGTGCCACTGACACCAGCAAGGGAAGACTGCTTCCAGGCGTAGCGTGTGTTCATCTCAGCATCCGAGTCATTCAGCATGGCATCAGCATAAACGTCAGCTGTGACGGTGGTGCTATTGACAACCCAGGTACTGACGATGCTCTGAATATCACAATAGCGATCGCTTGTGGTCGCAGAATTGTATATCAGTGCTTGCGATTCGGGAAGGTATGCATAGTCGATGAAGTTGAAAACATCATCCGATTTAGAATCACCATGCAAGTTGACTACATGGGCTGACTTTGCCAGCAAAAAGGCCCACGTGTGATACGGGAGTGGGAATAGATGGTAGCTGAACTTTACGCTAGATGCGTACTTCTCGTAGACGGCACTTAACATTGGCCAATCATTCATGCAGTCTGAGCAGCCTAAGTCGATATACACATCAACTCCAATTTCAGAGGATTTTTCCCCTCTAGTGAACGCATTGGATGTTGCAGAGACTGGAATGGGGCTGAGAACTTCACAGCTCACCCCAACAAGAAGAAATAGAACAACCGTTGCAAGAATCATCCTTTTTAAGCTGTTTTCTGATAGTCGGTGTCGGATCAGCGAATGACAAGGAAGGATTTATTGGAGTGACATTACAAATACTTTTAGTCATGAAATTCTATCTTGCTGTGGTGGTATTGGTCTCTAGTCTCGCATCAGTTGAAGCACAGCTTCCAATGTGGGACACAATCACTAAAAAACTATTGGAATCCAAAGTGAGAACTCCCGAGTTAACAGCCGAGGAGAATGCTCGATTTAGCAGCAGCGATAACATAGATGCCTTGACCTCTAGCGAATGCAGCAAACACACAACATGCGGTGATTGTGCGTCGTCGATGGAGTACTTTTCGAATTGTCGGTGGTGTCCTCTTCTCGCAGATAATAAATGTCACACCATTGGATCTCCTCAAAACCCTTGCAGTGATGACCAGCAGATAACGGATCCGAGTCAGTGTCCAGCACTGCCTTCTCGCCGTAAGCCCATTGTAATTATGCCGGGGCTTATAGGATCGTCGCTGGAGGTTAAATTGACGGACAAGAACAACAAACCATCCCCAATTTGTCAAACAACTGCTGACTGGTACACAATTTGGTTGAATCCCGTGGAGCTTGGGCCAGAAATATACAAGTGCTCAATGGATAACTGGAGCTTGAGTTACGATAAAGAAACGGAAAGGGTGGCAAATGTGGAGGGGGTTGATTTGAGGTACGTCGGCAACGAGGCAAACGACCGCCTCGATAACATAGTAGGGTGGGATACCCTCGTAAGCTTGCTGCTTGCTAACGGGTATGAAGTAGGGAATGATTTGTTCGCGAATCCTTTTGACTGGCGAATGGGAGTAAAGCAATTCTTGAACGACGAAAAGGGGGCTATGGGGCCAAAAGAGACGGGAGGGGAGTTCAAGCGCTTGAAAGAGACGATAGAGGAAGCGTTCGAAAAAAACGACGAAAGAATTGTGCTAGCTAGCGTCAGCTACGGCGGTCCGTATGGGAACGCTTTCTTAACATCATACGCTGGCATTGACCAAGCATGGAAGGACAAGTATTTAGACAGCTGGATTTCGCTTTCAGGCGTATTCAATGGGGCGCCACAAGTAGTGCATCAATTGATACAAGGGATGCCCGCTTATGGAATTGATTATGTGGATCCTTTGATCTTACGAGACTCCATGCGTTCATTCCCCTCTTTAAGCTTTCTGGTGCCCTCGCACATCGACGGCTACGAAGACACGATAATCGCCTACACGGCAGAGAAGAACTACACTCTCAGTGAAGTCGCAGACCTTCTTGAGGCTGGAGGTGCTGTCAATGCGGCCGATATGAAGCGGAAGCAGACAATAATCACCACCTCGGACCCTGGTGTGAAGGTGCATTGTTGGTACACAAGTAATATGGCAACTGAATTTAGTTTTATCATGGAAAGCCCCAATTCAAGTGAAACACTGCCGATCTACGGGCTAGGAGACCAGACTGGAGATGTGCATTCTTTGAGCAGATGTCAGGATTGGAAGGGTGTTGAGGTTCGAAATTTCGACGATGTCTGTCACAGTTGTTATCTCGAGGATGAGACTGTCTTAAATGCGTTCTTGGAGTTGGTTGTTAGTTGATATGTACACACATCTCAGTGACTGGTAAGTAAATTCGATCGTTATTAGCTTGTTGTGAGCACACGAACGTTTTTATGCGCTCTCTGAAAGAAATGGATTAAAGTCATGAAGCTAACATGACCCTGTAATTTTTGTTTGTTAAGATAGCCGTGACGGCCATAACTGAAATGAAATGAAGAATTGAAATTAAGACAACGAACAATTCTCGATATTAAGTTAAAGTACGCGACATCGCAACAAAAATAACGTTAGCTGCGCGAAAGAATGTTGCCGATAAAACATATTCTTCTCTGCAAATTTACAAAAGTTTAACATTTTCGCGCTCACACACCACCACTAAAGCTGATCTTCTCCAGTATGAAGCTGTATTTAGTATCGAACTCCAAGACGTTAATCGGGTGGTCCTCGCTGTCATCGATCATAGCCCCTTCCCTCCTTGGTTTTTCTTTCCACTCCGCCTCCATTTGCCTCCTCACAGTTTCACTGGCTTCTCCGACTTTCCTGACTTGTGATTCCCACTCAGCCTCAGGGACGTTCTGCACGAGATTTCTCCTAAGTTCTGCCTGTTCGTTGTGTTTTCGCACATGTTTGTCGACAGCGTGGTCATAAAGCCGTCCAAACACGCCATTTCTGTGTGGCTGGGGAGTAAATCCCCCAGCCCTGCCAGTAATGCTCGGGTGGAAGCTCTCCTCCTCGTGCCCAGGCAAAACACCCCCTGAGTTCAAGCTTTCGTGGGTGTCAGCCCTTCTTTTGTTCGGGATGTTCTGAGTCTGTCCTGTTGCGTTGTCGACCGTATATTTGCCAGTCTTTTTCATTTTCGCCGTCAACAGCATGCTCCTGCGATTTAAATGGGGGGCAAAAGACAACTCCCTCTCCTCCATTTCCTCAACAATCTGCTTCCTCTGTGCCCTCCGTGTCTCCTTCTCCTTCTCCCATATCATCTGACGATCCGCTACAGCGCTGGCCTTCTTCTTCGGAACCTTTCCATCTTTGGTGAGACTGCTTTCCTGCTCCTTTGCCTTGGCCGACTTGTTCCCCTTTTCAATGATCTCCTTAATTTTCTTGTCATCCGACTTTAAATTGCTGATTAGGCTGAAACCCAAGGTCGGCTTGAAACTGCACTCCTTCATCTCCTCTTCTATTTGCAACTTCCTCTGTTTATCTAACTCAATCTTCTTCTTCTCGAGGTCGCCCTTTTGCCTAGTCTGCAGGTCATTCTCCCTCCCCTTGTTGTATTGCATCGACATCTTGTTCATTTCCGGCCGAAAGTTTAAGTGCCGCAGCTCCTCCGCCAAGTTCGCGTTGCTCTTGGCATTTGCACTTGCCTCTTTGCTCTTGTTTGTGCTGTGCAGCCTCTCCACAAGCTTGTCCCTGTCCTTGTTGGCCATCTTTGAAGGGGTCTTGATGAACTGATTGACAGGATTTTGCTCTGCCCAAACCTCATAAGGAAGCTTTCTGTTGGGAAGCTGCACCTTTCCAGATGATGTGAGGACAGCACGATCATGGAAATTACTCGGGCCCGTGGTGGAGTCGCGTATGGAGACATCGTCAATCTGGGCACTTATTTTAGCAATCATTTCTTGCGTCGAGGCACCATCCGTGGTCGTATCGCCAAGGGACTGCGTCTCCAGGACCCTGGAGAGCTTCGCGAGGATGTCTACGAGAGTGATAAGAAAATGAAGGAGGGTTAGTTGTACGCACATTATTGAGGATTCACTCATGAAGGTGCATGTTACGAGGGTAAGCTTGCGGAGAAGTTGTGGGGAATAAACTGACGATGGTCTGTTAAAGGGATTTCATGAAAAAAAAACGCACCCTGTTCATCGGACATCGTCAATATTGCAGTTTGACTTTTTTTATTTTGGTGAATTGTGGAAGAAGGAAGGAAAGTTACTTCATTCACATGGGGAAAGAAATTTCGAGCTTGTTTTTTTTTTGGGGGGGTGTCTCTGAGGAAATTCTTTGGAGTAGGGGAAAAGGAGGAAAAGGAAGTCGATTTATTTTCCTTGTGTTCAATATAGAAGCTGCGGTTACCCTGGCGTGTCCAATTATCGGTGAAAAGGACAATTGGCCAACTTTAGATCTTGTGTCTAGGCTGTGTGTCACGTACGCAACATCAGTTGCAACCATATAAATACATCGCCGCCAAAGTGGTGCTACTTTGCGGTTTTTCATGGAGGCTATAACGAAGCGTGTATCGTCCGTTTTGTTCTCGGTTCCTGATTCCCCCTCTACGACTGGGGGTAATGCCTCAACTGATGGTGCATGCAGCACTTCGAGTGACCTTCCCACCACCCCGGTTCCTCAGCGTCGCGTTAATTCCCTGGCAACCTTCGACAATGACCTGAAGGTCCCTGTCTCTCCCCGCAAGGTGGATCCATCCACCTTCTTCTCTGATCTAAACCCCGATACGCCTGCCTCTGAGGCCATCAAAGCCGTCTCAGAGATCAAACCCTCAAGACTCAGCAAGTTTGTGCGTGTTCCGCAGAAGGTCAGGAAGAGACCTAGGATAAAAAATCTCACCAGGGATGTCAAGATGAATAGGAGAAGAAGAAGGAGTCACATCAAGGGAAAGAAGATTGATGGGAAGCACGAGCAGTACGCCCTCTCGATGGGAATGATGCTTGGCATCCGCGTTTGCGTAGGAAATCTTGACCAAGGCCACAAAATTAAGGAGGGCAAGTTACGCATGGAGCTGCGGGATTTTATGGAAGTGGAAAAGTACACCTTTCCCCCCTCTGGTAGCCTGAATACCAACGGTATTCACACTCCCCCTCACCGACTCAGCCACACCTTTAAATTCAAAGCCTACGCTCCTCGCATATTTGATAAGATACGGACTATGTTTGGGGTGGAGGCGGGTCATTTTATGTTGAGTGTCTGTGGCGAGTTTAATTTCATTGAGTTCATCAGCAACGCTAAGTCTGGTCAGTTTTTTTTCTACAGCCACGACGGCCGGTACATGATAAAGACGCAAACGGATGCCGAGAGTAGGTTCCTCAGGAGGATTATGCCACACTACTACCAGTACATGGTCCGGAACCCGCACACGACCCTCACACACTTTTATGGAATGTATCGGGTAAAAATGGCTCACTTGCGTCGCAATGTGCACTTTGTTATCATGAAGTCTGTATTCAACACTGACAAGAGAATCCACCGAATGTGGGATCTCAAGGGTAGCACAGTGGGCAGAGTAAGTGGTGAAGAAGAAGGCGTCAAGAAAGATTTAAACATCTTGAATGACGGCACAAAACTTCGAATAGGGAACAAGAAGAAGGAACTTTTCATGGCGCAGTTACGGAGTGACGTCACGTTTCTTTCCAATTTGGAAATAATGGACTATTCGCTTTTGTTGGGTGTCCATGATAGAGAAAAGGCAGAAGAGAATAAGCGCGTGTTCCAGGAGAAAGTAGGGAAAGCCTTTGAGGAGGAGAAGAAGCGCAAAGAAAATCATGCGAGCAGCGGGACGGTACCAGAAGGGCTTATTAGTGGTGATCCCGCCGTTTTGAGGGGGCGAAGATTTAGCACGGGTGAGCCGGCGTTAGGGCTGGGGGACGCATTCGTCAGTAGAAGTGATACTCCAATGAGGAGAGGGAGGAGGCAGAGTCTCATAGATGAGGGGAAAGGTGTCAGTGACGAGGAAACTTGCAACAATAGTGACGCAAAGGGTAGCAAACATGCTGTAGACGACCCTGTCAGTCGTGTGAGCGGCAAAGAGACCTCCAACGGAGTCAATAGCACGAACAACGGCGACGATTTCAAACTTGAAATGACGACAAGTTCGACTGATGAGTCCATAGCGTGGGATAGCGACGAGTCAGAGTACGATTCGGGAGTCGAAGACTTAGATAGTATCGACGAAGAATCAATAGTTAGTTCTTTGCAGATATCTGCTAATTTACCGTTGCCGCAAGGAGGTATGAAAGCGGGACAGGAATCTACGAACACTTTGGCCAGTCTGAGCTCGCTCAGGAGCAATGCCACCAGTGGGACTGCCCATGACACACTGAAAAGGCATTCGAATGATCTCATGGTCATCAAAAGCCTAGTTGACGGTGTTCATCAGATGCCCAACCCATTGACGAGAAGGAAAGATCTGGGTATTGAGAGCGTAACTAAATTAGGAGAAATCGAAAAAAAGGACGCTAATGACAAAAGTGCAGCCGATGGTGCTTTCGATGCTTTTGGCGAGAAAATTCCTTGCCAAGAAATATACTTTTGTGGTATTATCGATATTTTGCAGCAGTACAACGTCAGAAAGCAGTCTGAGACGCTCTTTAAGGGCTTCGTCCACAACCGGAAAGAGATTAGCTGTGTAGACCCGAAGTGGTATGCGGAACGGTTCTTGATGTTCATTGAAAAATTGTTAGAATAAATGCAACGCTAAGCACTAAAAATGTTTTTACCATTTAGAAAGTTTGTAATGGGCAGCAGCAGAGCTCTGATTTACTGTTGGGAGGAGTCGTACCTGTTTAGATATAGATGGAATTTAATGTGTAGGCTGTAATTTAAAGCATTCTTTCTCAAACATAAATTTTTAACATACAACCTGGTCCTCACCGCCAGCCGCTCTTCTTTCCACCGTCATTCTGCAAACTATTGACAGTTTTCGCCAAGCTCTGCTGCCTGCTTTGCAGCCTCTTCTGACTCTCAAGAAGTTTCTGTTCTAAATGGCTCAATTTTTTCTTCCTGGCGCTTCTTGGTTGGTAGTACGTGCTCGTTGTCGTGTAGCCCATGTCCAAACTTCTCCTTCTTCCAGTACTTGCGTTTCTCGAGCTATCATTGTACTTCGACAGCCTCCCTTCCCCTCCCTTGGTAGGTGTGGAGTACAAATAGCTTGCATCGTCATCCTTCTTCTCGTCGTTACTGAGCTCGTGGGCGTTGCCATCCTCACCAAATCCGATGTATGCATCATCAGTGTTGTTCAAGGTTCTTCTGAATGCCTCCTGAGGATGCAATCCGTAAAAGCTCTCATCGTCGTCAAAATTCTGCGTCAGAGCATCCTTAAGTTCGTCAATACCACCAGCATATTTGTTGAATCTCCATGTGCCGAAAATTTTGTTCCACTTGTAGCTCCTCACGATCTGGTTGAACTCATTGTCATAGGGGTAATGCTCTCTCAGCTCTTTCTTTGCTGCTTTTCTTTCCGCCTTACTCCCTGCTTCGCAAATTTTGTCGCACAGTTCAATTGCATGTGGGTTCAACCTCTTATTCCACTCCTGATAATCCATGTTCATGTCGTCTTCCGTTTCCGCACCGCTATCACCGCCACCGTCTGCCGCCTTGCTGCTCTCTCCCTCACCATCTCCCGGTCTAATCTTCAATTTCAACAGCTCCGCTTCAAATTTCATGAGCTCCAAGACCCTCTTCCCTGCCTTCCTCTCCATAGAACAAAAATTTTCGTTCTCCAGTCTCTCGCCCACTTCGGTGCACATGTCCATGGCGCCCTTGATCTCATTGCCATCGACCGTTTCTATGCCCCTCCTCAACCTGTTCCTACTCTCAATCTTAGGCTTGATCTCCTTGTAAACGGCAGCGACCTTGTTGCGAAATGGCTCCGATATACCAAGTGCGGAAGCTTCGTCCAGCAAACCGGTGATGCTGTCGCTGAACTTGGTATCATCTTCCAGAAAAGCGAGAAGCTTCTTGTGGACGACTCTCTTCTTCTTGATCTTGGCAACCTCTTCTTTGCCCGCCTTAACCAAAGGATGATACTCCAACCCCATGATCTCCGCCTGCCCGCAAAGTTCAATTAAAGCCGGCACGTCATTCCGATCTAATGACTCCTGAATCTCAATCAGTATCGTCTCTTTCTCCTTGATGCCACGAACCATGGCCTTGGCGTCGTGGACAAGTTTCTCAGCCAAGCCTCGGATAGATCCCGGGGGGCCAAATGCCTCTATGGCGTCTTCAATCTCCTCTACAATCTCCTTTTTCATGGCGAGCTGCAGCTGCACAATGAGTTTTAAGTCTACCGTGCTCTTGCGGACCAAAAAACCCCTGAGAATCTTTTGAAATAGTACGGCGCCCTTAACCTCCTTCTCTGCCTTTGCCTTCTTAGCCGCTAGCCGCCGCTGCAGCTCGAACCTGTCCTTGAAAACTCTCCGACGGACGATAAACATCCTGAAGATAGACTGGATTTTCACCGCCAAGTGCTGGATCTTGGTGTTCCTAAATTTCTCCAGGTCCGCCTTATCCTGGCTGTCTTTTAGAAATACCTTGGTCTTGCCAACTTCCCAGTTTTCTCGAGGAATAGCCCCGGCTTGAGTCGCTTCCTCCAGCGCTCGCTGGCAGGCGTCCAACTCAGTAACTTTTTTGTACTTGAGTAGTTTCACCAGACCATCCTTCAAGATACCGTAGCGCCGTGCGAAAATGTCATGCGGAGCACGGTAGCTAAAACCTGCTTTTCGAATCCGAATCGCCTCGAACAAGCCGGCGTATTTGAGCTGATCTAGGCAAAGATTTCCGGTGAACTTTCGAGGCTCTTTCTCGTGGTTGCTCTTGATGCACCTGATAAAATGAGGCTCTGTCGCTCGTAGTGACACCATCAACCCGTCCAACTGGGAAGAGAACTGTCCTCCTAGAGTCTTAAGTTTCTTCTTGCTAGAAGCGGGCCCTCCCTTTCTATTCCGCTGGGCCTGGTTCGGCGTCGTGTCGATCTCAACCTTGTAAAGACTCTTGATCAGAGGGCAGCCGCTCGTCCTGCACATGCTCAAAAGCGTATCACTAGTGGTGTCTTTATTCTTCTCCATCATACCCTGGGCGTCGTATTCTACCCCCCCTGCGAAGTGCTTAACAGTAAAGAGCATCTCGTACTGCTTATTCCTCACATAATACTCGTTTGGCTGCTTCCCGTTGCTGGCAAACTGCTGATGAGCCTTATTTGCGAAGCTCCTGTCGTTACCTTTACCAAGGTTGCACTCTTCGTCGATGAGCCTCAATAAACCAAGCGGTTTGCCCTCAATAAGATCAAGACATCTTTGGTTGTCCTTGAAGCTCATTTTTTCGTACGGCACGCCCTCGTTCTTGTACATCTTGAGCTCCTCGTTGAAGATAAAGTCATTGAAGTGAAACTGGAGTTTCTCGTTGGCGTAGTTGATGCACAATTGCTCAAAGCTGTTGTGTTTGAAGACTTCGAATCCAAAGATATCAAGGACCCCGACGTGCCTGTCACCCGCATTGCCGGCCTTGTTTAGAGTGTCGTTTACCCGGACCACAAGCCAATCAAACATTCGCCCGTATAATGACTTGGCCAAGGCGTCACGCGTAGCCTCTGCGTTCGTCTTGTTGAGCCTTGCAGTAACCATGCTTCCCCGTGGTCCCCCCATTTTCATCATCTTAGAAGTTAAGGCAGTCTCGATTGCCTTCTCGCTAGTTTTCATGACTTGGGCAACGCTAGTCAAGGCGGCCGCAGAACCTTTTGAAATCTGGCTATTATCATCTCCAATGGCATCAAATTCTAAGTTCCCGATGTGCAAAATGCTTGCTAAGATAGTATAGATATTATTGACCTCGTCTTTCTGGAAATCGAGTGTTTTGAGGGCTTGTTCCATGATTTTCATCTCCTCTTCGTCGTCCCACTCGTTGACGTGCGTGCAGCCAGACTTCTTAAGATAATTGTAATCGTCTGCCGATTTCAGTTGGAGGGGCCTTTTTACATCTCCCGATGCGGTGAGTAGCATATAAAAGATGTGATAATTCCGTTCCATGGGTGTCTGCTGCACAACGCGAGATTTTTCGAGCAGATAGTTGACGATCCTGCACCCACAGATTTTGTTCTGATTAGTGAAATTGATTTCCATCCATTTGCCAAAGCGCGACGAGTTATTGTTCCTCAAGGTCTTGGCATTACCAAAAGCTTCAAGGACAGGATTGGAGTCCATGATCTGATCAGCGACAGACCTCGTCCCTTTTTTGGCGGCGCCGGCGACAGTGGTAAGATATCTTAGCACCTGCTTTGCGGTCTCGGTCTTGCCCGCTCCAGACTCCCCCGAAACCAAAACAGATTGAGAACCCTTGCCAGAGCGGAGAGAATCGTAGGCAAGCGCAGAGGTCCCATAAACGTGCGGCTCGGGAGTGTCGCTACTATGCACATTGTTGGTGAAGAACTTAATCTGACTGTCATCGTAGATGCCTGGGAGCCGCTGAAATGGGTTTACAGCCACAAGAATACTACCCACATGTGTGTAAATCTTGTCGTCCAAAAAGCGCTTTATTGGGATGTTGAGAGAGGTGAATTGAAATGGAGGTATTGCGTGTTAGAGAACTCTGCCAGTCATACGGAACCAAGGTGTGTTGTGAACGCGACAAAAATGTGGGAACTCACCTTTCGAACATGATGGAGAATTGAACCCTCACTGAACGCATCCAAATCCACCAAATTGTCCAAATCTAGATTCATTGAAGACCCACACATCTCCAACTTGGCGAACTCGGCCTTCTTTACGTCTGTACGCGTCCCATTTTCCAGCTCTAAAGTCACTGTGGGGCCATCCTTACTCCCCACAATGCGACCAGGGACCCAGGCCTTGTCCGACGTCTTGTCGGGAACAAATACCCATTCGTCCCGGTCAAAAGCGCTGTTACGCCGCATCATTCGACCCGAAGGCATGATGATGATAGAATAGTTGAGTTGTGAACTTTGCTTTTGCTCCGCTGAGAAAAATCAAGGTGGTTGTGGGTTTATCAGGTTATTGACCGTTATTCGCTAAGAAACCTTCTCGGCGGTGTAAGTCGAACTTGATTATTCGTATAGTCAGATTTTATGATGAAAATTTGACGGAAATCTTCTACCAGTTCATGCGAAGTTGAGGGGGGTGTTCGGAAAATCGGAAACTGAGTGCTGCCCTCGGACAAAATTGTTAAAAGGAGAAAAAATGCGTCGTTTTTTGGGTGTTTCCTTAGCTATTTGCCTCTCTGTCACTAAGGCAGATCCAGATCCAGATCCGTCAACACTCACAAAGAAGCTTCTATTTGGCTATCAAGGATGGTTTGACACACCTAATTCTGGATCGACGAGAGATGAATGGGTACACTGGGCTGGAGGTGTGCCAACTTGGAACCAATCAACGTTTGACTTGTGGCCAGCTACTGACGAGTATGAATTTACTGTTCCGACGGAAAACTTGAGCAACAAAGATGGGAATCTGAAGCTGTTCTCTTCCTTCTCCAAATCGACAACTGATTTGCACTTTCAGTGGATGCATGATTATGGAATAGACGGGGTGTATGTGCAGAGGTTTGTTACATATTGTATTGACGGTCCTAATGCTGACAAAGATGTAATTCTCCAAAACGCTATTGCCGCGGCGGAGAAAACCAACAGAGTCATAAGTATCATGTACGACATCAGTGGCGCAGCTGAAGACAAGTGGGCGGATGCGTTATTGAATGACTGGAAGCACATAGTGGAAGATTTCAATGTGACTGCCTCCCCTTCCTGGCTTCACCACAATGGCAAACCCGTGATGTCGATTTGGGGTATAGGTTTCACAGACCACCCCGGGACACCGGACTCAAGCAAGCAGCTTCTTTCTGACCTCAATGATTACACTCCGATCACATTTGTTGGGGGAGTCCCGACCCACTGGCGCGAATCAACTGGAGACTCCAAACCAGGATACGAATCCACGTATGCGCTGATGGACGTGATTTCCCCTTGGTTAGTGGGCCGCTTCGATTCGACTGAAGCCTTCGACAGCTATATGAATAATGTCTTTATCGATGACGCTGCTCAAACTGCCTCTACCGGACAAAGCTATGCTCCCGTTATTTTTCCCGGATTCAGTTGGGCAAACTTGCAGCGGACCAAAGGCGGGTCTGCGGAGTTCAACCAGATTCCAAGGGACAGTGGAACTTTTTGGTCGCACCAGGCAAATGCCTTCAGAGATATGGATAATGAGCCGCTCTTCATCTACGGCGCTATGTTCGACGAGGTTGATGAAGGCACGGCCATGTTCAAGGTTGTGTCGACTAAAGAAGAGACTCCAGATGCCCCTGCCCAATTTCTATATTTGAATGTGGACGACGGAATAGAAGTGGCAGAAGATTTTTATTTGTCTCTCGCGGGTAACTTCACCAGGGATTGGAGAGCTTCTTCCGATGCACCGTCCAAGAAGCAATCAACCCCCAAAAAAAGAAAAACTTGGAGCATAAGCCAACTTGAAAAGAGGGCACAAGAGGCAAATGAATTTGCACTCAGAGAACTTGAGGCAAAATTGTGGCTCACAAAAAACGAATGGGACGTTAGTGAAAATTATTGAAAATCACTTATCGTCGTCCCCTCGAGTGAAAATTATTGAAACTAAGAAAAAACAGCCCGGGTGTTTCTTTTATATCCAACAATTAAATCACTTATCGTCGTCCCCTCACGCATTGGAATTAGTTCTGGGCTTTTGTAGGTGCTTATTTAGCGTATCCTCGGCCATACTTTTCTCGAGAGCCACCCCTCCGCTTTGAGCCGCCGTTTTGTGGATCCCTTTGGATTTCAGATCGTCTATACCTGGTCGATTCACAGCAGTTAAGCCCTGCTTCAACAAACTAGCTTTGGCCCCAACCTCGATGGCCTGCTGGTTTGGGGTCTTATCAACGTAAACTCCTTGGTCAATGAGGTCGCTCTTTGAGGGTCGACTATTCAGATCGTTCTCGACTTTGTGCTTATTAATGTTTTTCTCAAGTGCTGCGGCATTTGGGTTCTTGTTGAGGATCACCCCCTTATCAATCAAATTATTTTTTGTGGGTCGACTATTCAGATCGTTCTCGACTTTGTGCTTTATTATATTTTTCTCGAGCTCTGCGGCATTTGGGTTCTTGTCGAGGATCAGCCCCTGAGCAAGCAACGCATCCTTTGTGGGTCGACTATTTAGGTCATTCTGCACCTTGTGCCTGGTGATATTCTTCTCAAGTTCAACAGCCCTACGAATTGTAGCAAGAGTTAGGTGGGGAAAACAAACAATCACACACATTTTTCGTTTCACTTTTGGTTATTCATTTCCATTCTGGATTTCCGAATCATCCCACCAGAAAGGAAAGCCACAGGTAGAATACTTACTTTGGAGTTTTTTCAAGAAGGATTCCACTGTTGATTAAAGAACCTTTGTCAGATCTTTTCTCAAGGTCGGAACTGAGTTTATCACATATATCCTTCGACATCTTTTTTGAAGAATAGTTGGGTTAAATGAATGGGTAAAAATCTTTTATCAACTGCCCCCCCCTGACGTTTTTCTCGTTTGGTCGTGGTCTTCTAAACTCGGCCCCTAAACTCTAAGGAGGGCTGTTAAAATCCTCTTGCCCCCCATTCTTCTTTTATTGTATACAAATTCTGTTTCAAGAACCCTCGTCATACTACTGTTCGGTAAAGGCACCGTAAATATTTACCTTCCACCTCAAACACCAATTAACTCCAACGCTACTCAACATCCTGATCCTGCCTAATACTCATCCCCCAACACCTGTAACAAAATGCCCGATAGTAAATACTACTTGAACCAACAATCCATCCCTTACAAGATGGGATTGGAAGATAAGTGGGCGTGGCAGCACAAGAAGCTGGCTTGCAAAGTTAAGATTGAGTCGGGCAACCCTGCAGCAGACGAGCTGAGGGCTCGTTTGCGTGAGATGGCCCAGCGGCTTGCCGTCGAGAACAGTAAAGAAGATATTTCATCCCAAAACCAGAAAAAGAACGAGAAGAACAGGAAGAAGAAGGCGTCTAAGCTGGATGACGATGAGGCCGTTGCCAACACTCTGGCAGCTTCTGGCCGCGCAGGAATATTCAATGCTCCCGTTCTGCTGGAACACGTGCAGCCTAACCCTCTCGATACCACTACCATGAACATCAATAAACGCTTCTTGCGAGTGCCTAAGTCGCCTCCCCGCAAAGTCATGATGGACCTCCAGAAAGAGCGTCTGATTCGCACTGGCACCGTTCCTCACATTGAGCTCGATCATCACAATGACATTGAATTTGAGAACCGACGCAACCGCCGAAAGTCAATAAATCACAAGAAAGAGACTAGTTCTCCAACCCCGAAGATGACCAGCGAGGAAGCGGCCAAGCACGCATCCGTCTTCAAGCCTTACCATGGAGACCTTTTTGGCTCCGCCTCAAACAACATGGGTGGGATGGTTTATCTTTCAAGAATGCCTAACCTGGATCACCCAACACACGTCCTCTCGCAAATGCCCATTGAGTCGTTTAACGACGAGGAAGACGAATCAATGGAGTCGCCCGATTTGCATACAACTGAATCTTGGGAAGCCCTGAGCAAAGAACGTGAGGCCAAGCTCAACTGTGCCAAGACACTGTGTGCCTGGAGCAAGCACGACGCCAATGTAACTCGCCTAGCTGAAGAGGGGGCACTTGAGGCAATAATGCGACTGTCGAAGGAGGATGACCGCAAGATTCGGCGCTACTGCGCGTCAACGTTTCGCCACATGAGCAGCAAGACGCAGCTTTGTACTCAGATGATCGACATGGGGTCGCTCCCGATTCTGGCGGAGCTCGCCGCTTCTTCAGGGGACAGACCCATTTCTCGAGACTGTGCGGTAGCCATGCTTAATCTCACACGAATGCAGGGCCGGGAGGGAGACCTTGTTGAAGATGGAGCTGTTTTAGCTTTCATCGGGCTCATGAATGATAATGAAGATTTAGCCGGAGTCTGTGCCCGGGCTCTCTTCAATTTGACTTGCGTTGACGCCCCGTACGTCTTTATTGAGCGGGTCATTAAATCGTTTCTTGGACTGGCATCCGCGGCTACCCTGGAAGTTAAGCACATCTGCGCCTCTGCTCTCTGCAACCTCTCTGACCTCAAGGTGATGCGTCAGAAACTTGTGGAGGAAGGCGTTGTTCAGGTTCTCGGCCTCCTCGCACGTGGGGCTGAAGCCAAGACGCGGCGAGTCTGCGCGGTCGTGTTGCAATCGCTTGCCTCAACTAAGTCTTGCAGACAGGAGATGGTGTCCAAGGGCGCAGTCGAAGTCATGTATCGCCTATCTTCCGACTCAGACGCCAACACTCTGCACTATGTAGCATCTGCCATGATGAGGCTTGCAATGGATCCTGCTAATTGCTCCCGCATCGTGAACGAATCTGGGGTCTCTGCCCTCTGCAAGATTTGTATGAGGTGCTGCGATGTTCCCCGCACCACCCAGCCCTGTGCAGCCGCCTTTCAGATTCTCTCTCGCCAAGAGGAAACTAAGGTCATGATGGTTACCGAGCAGTGCATCCCTGCCATTGTAAATTTGCTACGGGGCAGCACAGACAAGAACACGCAACAATTCTGTCTCTTAGCTCTCTGCAACCTTCTTACCGTTGAGGAGAACCACCTTGCCGTGCTGCAACAAGGTGGCCTCATGTCTATCATCAACCAGGCCACAAATGATCAAGAGGGAATTCGTGAAGCCTGTGCTCTTGCCCTCTTCAACCTGTCTTGTGGTGAGGCAGCCCGCAACCCTGTGGTGACTGCCGGTGCTGTCCCCGCGATCATGAGCATTGCTGAACTGGACGATGTCCAAGCCCGCACCCGCTGTGCCGCCACCCTGTGCAATTTGGCAAGCGAGCCGTCCAATCTATTTAAAATTGTGGAAGACGGGGTGATACCGACCTTCATTGCATTGCTAAAGACAGGAGTTCCAGATACGGTAAAGCACTGCTGCGCAGCTCTCTGTCAGCTTGCCCAGGATTCCGCCAGCTGTGAAAAGATTGTCGATTTGGGAGCTGTCCCTCACATTGTGGCTGGGGTTGAGAACGGAGACATTTCGACCAAGCAGTCTTGTTGCAGCGTTCTGTCCGCGCTTTCTTTCCAGTCCCGTTGCAGGGAGAACCTGTGCAGCATGGGAGCGCTAACGGCTTTGATCTCTCTCGCGGAGATGGGGGACAACGACACATCACTTCGCTGCGCTTTGGCCTTTGCCAACCTTTCCTTGGAACCCACCGTTCAGAACCTGATGATCAAGCAAGGGGTCTTACCTATCTTGAAAAAACTATCCAACAGCTATAGCGAAGAGAACCAAATGAATGTCGCGAAGGCGTTTGCCAATCTTTCTTGCAATGTGGGCTCTGAAAAGATTATGATTGAGCAGGACTGTGTGGGTGCGCTAATGATGATTGGTATGGTCCGCAGTGTGCACGACACCACCAAGCAGGTGTGCATCAAGGCCCTCCAAAACTTGCTGAACGAGAGTAGCGTTCAGATTCTGTGCGAACAGGGTCTTGTCAGCCTCCTTAGCAACTTCTCGAAGCTGTCAGACTTCCCCACCATGCGGGTCTGTGCCAACATCTACAACTTCTTGTCTTCGTCTGAGTACGGCCGCAAACAGTTGATCGAGAAATCTTCTGCTCTGTATGGTCTTTTGAATCTGTTGCAAACAAACGCTGAGAATCCTGACCGAACGACGCAAGTGATTGTGGGTAAGACCATCTGCAATCTGCTCTGCCACTCTGAATGCCAGGCTCAGATTATTTCTGTCGGTGCCATTGCCAAGATGCGTCACATTGCGACCCTTGGAGATACTGACAGCGAATTGAACTGCTCCTACGCGTTCTTCCTGATCTGCGGTGAGGAGTCTAATCGCAATACCATTGTCGCCACCGGCGCTGTCCCCACTATTATTCTGTTGGCTCGTTCTCCCAACGACGAGACAAGGTGGAATGCCATCCGTGTCATAGCCAACCTTGCCCAGTTCGAGGACACGCGCGAGAGCCTCCTGGGCAGCAATGTTATCGGCGCCTTGGGCAAGATCGTTAGTGAGGGCGACGCCAACGGAGAAGTTAGAATGCTCAACATCGCCGCCCGCTCCTTGTGCAACCTCGCCTTGTCATCCTCCTACAATGGTGTCATGGTTGAAGAGGGTATGGTCAAGGCCCTCGCGACAATTCAAGCTCGCCTCAGCGATGACAAGACATTGAACGTAGTCATTAGCAATACTCTGCGCTGCATGAGCAGTGCGAACGGTACATTAGAGCTCATGCTTGAAGACGGTGCTATCGAGCTCATGGCTAAGCTCAGCGATGGATCCAGCGAAGTTGCGTATGACGGTTGTTTAACCATCTTCCGGTTAGCTCAGATCAATTCTCTGAGGAGCGAGATCATTAAGCGCGGAGGATTAGAGATCCTTGGCCGAGTGCTTGATCTCGAAAAGTGCTGGGAGCTTGCCGCGAGCACTTGCTTCCTCCTGTCTCTGATCACAAGCGACCGCCTTCCCCTAGCAAGCGAGAGCACTGGGGCGTTGCTTGTCAACCTGGCTTTGAAATCCGGCGACAATCTGGCCCTCACAAAAAATGTCTCTCAGTCTCTCTTTATGCTGTCCAAGAGCGAGAAGTCCCGCGATGCACTTGTGGAAAAGGGATTGCCAGGAGCTCTCGTCAAGCTTTGCAAAAGCGATGACAGCGAAGTCAGGGCCAGTGCCAGCCAGGCGCTGAAGAATCTTAACAGCGAGGGGGGAGACGGCCTCGAGGAAGGTACCGTCACTGCCCTTATTGCCATCAGCCGTGGAGCCACGGACAACAGCGTCAGCAACTTTGACAGCAGTAGCATGATTGTGCCGGACGTCATCGATGTCGACGCCAGCCGCTTCGCCCTTGAATCTGAGTTCCAGCCTTTCGAGTTCCTGTACGAGTTCACGCCCTATACCGTGCCTTTCTTGAAGGAAGTCGGTGGTGACGCGGAAATCAGCGGCAAGGGGGGGCTTAAAGCCATACCTCCGCCAACCATGGTTGCCGAGGGCCTGCCTAGCGTTCCTGTCGTTGAGGAGGAGGTCGAGCAGAAGAGCGAGGAGGAGGAGAGCCTTGATAAGGTGATGATGTTCGCCAAGATGGGAGTTCCAAAGGAGCTGGGGGATGAAGAGCTGGCAGAGCTGGAGGAAGAGGAGAATGAAGCCAATGGAAACAACAACAACAACAACAACAATAGTGGCAGCGGCTCTGTGGCTAATGAAGATGAGACCAACGAGAAGTATGAATCTGGAGAGATGGGCGAGTTGAAGGAGGATGCTGCTGTGACGAATCCCCCCCTGCCCGAACATCGGGTCCCGGAGCCTGATTTGGGAGGGCCTAAGGAACGCCAGGCGAAAGCACGCAGGATGCGACGCAGTATCCAAGCAAAAAAAAAGCGGGAGGCGGAGGGAATCGCAGATGAGCCCTTCGACATCCAGGCGCGCGATTTGGGTCTGTACTAAAATTTGTCTCTCTGCTGACATTAAATGTTTACCCCTGTGTAGACGTGTATCAGTGTGCTGACAAACGTGTTTATAGGATTAATGAAATAAAATTGAGAAATGTTCTTTGCCAGCTACATCCAGCCCTTTTTTCACCATATCTACAAAAGCTTAGCAATTCATTTAAATTCGCACTTTAGCCCTCAAATTTGTCACTGAAAACAGATAGAAGCTGGTCAAAATCGTAGCAGGCAATTATGCCCTGGAGTTCAGGTAACCTGTGTTTCACGTCTATGCCCCGAAGCTTATGTCTGTCAACGAAAAGATCACTAATAATGCCGCTTAGATAAGCCATCATTTGGGGTGCCTCCTTGTGCTCCAAGCGGATTTGGTCCGCATTTTTCAGCACCAGCTTGTACTCTGGCGATAGCCAGGTCGCTTCCTCGCTCTCGCTGCTGTTGAGCTCTTCCAAGCTTGCTAGTATCTCAACCTGTCGGCTCAAGGCCAGAAGGTGCTGCAGCCGCGCATGCAAGAGATGGAGGAAACCAGGAATTGTTTCATTCTTGACCTCTACGCTATCGCTTACGTAGATTCTTCTCTTCGTGCTCTCCCTCGAGACAACCTCCTTAAAAATGGCTAGCGTGCTAATGTTATCGCTCTCGACCACGATCAGGTCCGTCCTGTACTCGATCTTTAAAAGACTGCCACTGAAGACATTACGGAAGCAAATTTTTTTTCCCTCTTCTTTCTCGTCTTCCTGGTAAGGGGGGATGTCTGGCAAACTTGCAGTGATCCAGTCGTGAGCAACATTTCGCTTGAAGCTCCCCTTGAGGGTTAGCGTGTTCATTAGTCTCTCTTGCTCCTCCTGTTTCAGAGTCAACGCCCTGCAATGCAAGCTCAAGGGCTTGACAGGAAATGTCACCACTACGGCACTTTTAGGCTTCGTCTCGGCGACAACAGTTGCTTTTAGTTCGCCGTACTCTCCTTCGTTAGTCCTCACTTTCATCTGCAGCCTGCTGTTCGGGTCTTGGAGACGGTAGCATGCAAGCAGCATATTGTTGTTGGCTACATCGGGAGGGCTCTTGGAAACGGTGGCGCTGTTCCCGTCGACATCCAGGAGGTCCACGTGCACGCTGCTGGTAAGCAAAACATTATTTATGTTCAGAGGGATCTCGATGTTGATTAGATAAGCGCCTTCCTCCTCGTCTAAGGAAAAGTCGCACTTGGCCTCAAAAGTCGGAGCAACCATGCCCAAACCATCTCTTCCCTCCCTCTTCGAGCACTGCTCCTTCTTCTTCGCTAACTGCTTCTCCATCTCGTCCAAGTCCTTCGTCATACTTCTTATCTGGTTCTCGTTGTTGATTGTAGCGTGGGTTCTCCCGTAGTCGTCGTTGGCATCCTTGGTATTGAGAGGCTCGTTCGTATAGCTGAGCAGCTTCCCACTGAAGCCAGCCACGACAATCTCGTCGTAATCCGGGGAATTTACGCATCCGCACTTTACACTGCTCACGGACTCTTCGATGCACTTGTTAAACTGCATCGTTGGTACGTCCGGGTTCATATCAAAACCAAAGACCCTCACATTCCCGTCATCATCTCCAACAATAATATCGTCCACACCATCCTTGCTAATGTCGTAGAAGTCGATGCAGTTGATGGAACTCTTTCCTTTCTGCTTGCCCTCGGGAATTGTCGCTGTCCATCCTGCGCTCGCTCCATCCGCACCTATTCTTATCATGCTCACTGAGCCGTTCTTTGTCCCGAAGACGCACTTCTTGAGGTCATCAGTGGATGATCGGTCGTAGCAGCCCACAGAAGTGACGCTCCCGGACACAGCGATCTGATTGACAAGTTTTCCGGCGGCTACGATACGAATGCACCTGTCTTGGCATCCCAACAAGGCGTCGTATTCGTCCTTACGGCTAAAATAATTGTACTCCAAGGCATTGACCTTGTCAGGACACTGGAAGAACTCCACATCATTTCCATCGTCGTAGCGGTTGTAAATGTACTCGCACCCCGTCCATATTGTAGTTTCTTCTACGTGCAGATTCTCGATGCTTTCCTCCAAGTTGCTGCTTAACTCAAAGAAGTTCTTTCCCTTCTTGTTGATGCCTATCACAGACCGACCCGTAGATGCAAACAGCTTGTCTTTCTTGTGCTTCTCACCCCCGAGCGCGAGGGCGTAGATCCCCTTGCTAGAAGTAACACTATTCTTGTTACTTCGGGACTTGTGTTTGAAGATTGACACTGGCGAACCCCTCTTGATCTCATAGCAATAAACAGATGAGCTGCTGTCCCCCACAGCAATCTTTTGTCTCCCTTTCTTGCTTGCGTTAAGCAGAGTCAGCGTATTTAAAGCCGGAATGGATTGTACCTGTAGAAGGCTCGTAGAGCTAAGGTCGAGTTCCATGCTATCGGTGACTCTTGGAGGCTAGAAATTAGTATTTGGAGGTCCCGGTTTTTGACTGATGAGTTTTTTGATGAGGGGGGGGGGGGGGGTGGGGGGAAATTTTTTTTTTATTTGGGTTTTTTTTTTGCTGGTTTGCTGAGGCAGAGACTGGTAGGTAAATGGTTTATTCTACTCACT
>Ga0115554_1000397_pt1 | contig 29503 bp, 24 predicted proteins | sample COGITO_mtgs_1104_3_FD_87283 | JGI IMG/M metagenome (GOLD analysis project Ga0115554, IMG submission 87283) | Pelagic marine microbial communities from North Sea - COGITO_mtgs_110404 | ecosystem: Environmental > Aquatic > Marine > Epipelagic | place: Germany:Helgoland, sampling site Kabeltonne... | reverse complement strand
GCAATTTCTTCATTGTCCAAACCTTGGCTCACCATTACACCATCGTAGTTTTCATCATTGACGGTAATTTCTCCTTTTAACCCATATTTGATCCCTTTAATCGATCGATTGATATCCTCAAATAAATAATCAGAAGCCTTAAGAGGGGGGAAAACACCCGAAACGCCTTCTCCATTTGATAAATGACATTGCACACAAAAGTCTTGATAAATTTCCTGACCCGCGGCAATGCTTTCTGCCTTACTTTTTTGTGGCCGAAGTGCTATTGAAAGCAGTGACAAAAACAACAGATAAAAAGGTATCAAAATTCTCATGATTCGGGAACGATTTTTACGATCCCTTTTCCTTCAACGCCCAAGTATAAATATCCATCTGGGCCTTCTACAACATTTCGTACTCTTCCAATTTTTTCTAAAACTTTTTCTCTTTTGACTACTTTGTTGTTTTGAATCACCAGGCGTTCCAAATATTCAAATTTCAGAGAACCGACAAACAGATTGTCTTTCCACTCTTTATAAACACCAGAGGTCGAAAAGGCCATACCACTGGGAGCAATAGAGGGAACCCAATAATAAAAGGGTTGTTCCATATTAGGCGCGGAGGTTTTGTCTGTTATTGGGGTTCCGCTGTAGTTGATCCCATAGGTGATTTTAGGCCATCCGTAGTTGACGCCCTTTTTAATGATGTTGATTTCATCACCACCCTGAGGACCGTGTTCATTTTCCCATACTTGACCCGTTTTGGGATGGACAACCATGCCTTGTGGATTTCGGTGTCCATAAGAAAAAACAGCTTTTTTGGCTCCTACTTCGTTTACAAAAGGATTGTCTTCGGGAATGGATCCATCCAGATTGAGTCTGTACACCTTGCCACCGTCTCGGGCAAGATCTTGTGGGTTTTCATCTCGATTTCCTCTATCACCCACTCCAAAATACACATGCCCCTCTTGGTCAAAAACGATTCGAGAACCAAAGTGTTGTCCCTTTTTAGAATTGGGAGTGGCTTTGTAAAGTAATTTAACATCGCTCAGTTCCGTTCCGTTTAGGGTGGCACAGTACAACGCTGTGTTTCCTCCTTTGTTATCTTTTTCCATATTGGCACCCAGGGTGATATAGATGATCTTGTTTTCTGAAAAATTGGGATGAAGCGCCACATCCAAAAGTCCTCCCTGACCTCGTGTATAAATTTCTGGAAGTCCATTGATAATTGTTTTTTGTCCCTCTTTGACACGGTATAGGGTACCCGACTTTTCGGTAACCAAGAGTTCCTCTGTACTGATGAAGGCCATCCCCCATGGAATTTCAAGACCATCGACAACTACCTCGTAAGAATAGTTGGTTTCTGTAGGGGTTTCAATCATAGGAAGATTTTCCTGAGCGCAACCCAGTTGAATGATCAGCGTAAAAGCGATTAGTAGGGAGATTTGTTTCATGGATAGGTACATTTGTTTTTTTTGTAAAATTTTCACTAACATACTAAATTTAAAAGATAAAAAATAGACAGTAGCCCTTCTTTATATTTCAAAACTTTAATAAGAGTGAAATTGGAATTAATCACGCAATACAACTTTCGTTTTTTCACCTTGAGTTCGGGTTTCCAGTTTAAGGGCCGCTTCTTTTGATGCCTTTTCAAAACGACAATCTACACTCAGGGTGTTAACCCCAGAAGAAAGCTTGAAGTCAGCGGGATTCATCTTAATTTTTTTTAGCTGTTGCCAATTGGAATTGTATAGCGTAGCCTCATTGTTTGCTGTATACTTAAGAATCTGTCCTTTTTTCAAAGTTATTGGAAGCTGTATTTCCTTGTAGCCGTTGAGTTCAAAAGAAAGATCGCTTATGTCGCTATCTACAGCTGTCATCACAAAATGTAAAGCTTCTGCTTTTTCAGGATTTTCAAAAGTAAAAGTAGAGTATAACGGCTCCCCAGGTTGTCTTATTTTTTTAGTATGGGTAAAGATGGAGGAGTGTACTTCCCACCAATCCCAAGTATTTCCTCCTGTTTTTTCAATAGAAAATTCTTTAGAATTATCTCGCATGATTTCTTGTTGAGCGTCACTAAAGCTATTGGAAATACGCAATTTTTCCCATTCTCCGATCAACTCCAAAATCCGGTCTGAATTTTTGTTTTGGGTGATGCTTTCAGGGTCAGCTACTAGTGCATAGCCAGCATTGTAACCTGCGGCGCGCGCCAGCATCCATTCGATGTCTTCAATGCTGGTTGTAGCGGTCATTCGAAACCACCCCAACATACCGGGCATGAAGTTTCTTTGAAAATAGGCTTGGTTGTTAAAGCGGTATTCGGTTTGACTTTCACGAAACCCGGCATACCAAGGTTCTCCCCAATTCATTCGCGAATAAATATGCCAGAAAAAATGTGTGGTCCGACTCGCATCGATGATGAGGTGTTCTTTTAGGGAAGGCTTCAAGTTGTTGTACCAAGTATAAGGCATTAATGATTCTCCGTAGGTTCCCAGACCTGTAGATCGGTTGCCTTCCAATCCATCAAAGGAGATCTGGCGCATCCCTGTATTGTTGTACAATTCAGCTAAGCGTTCGGACAGTTCAATGGTCAGTCTTGCATCAGTCAAGAATACTTTATAGGCATGGTCTAAGAGTTTTGAAATTTCGTCTCCTTTGTCATGCGAGCTAGGGCGGGTATTGAACGCTCCTCGTTGACAATCCAGAAGTTTCCAGGGAGCACTTTCAGAAACCTTGCTGTAGCGAATCAATTCTTCTCCAACCTGCACTGTTTTCAGGTTATTGTTTTCTGTCGCATTAAAAAAGTCTGGGGAAGCAATGGGAATTTCCATCGCTTTTGCATCAATTGCTTCAGTGATTAGCGAACGTCCTGCTTTGGCAAGTCTTTGATCAGGGATTGGAGTGACATAGGGATCGTTTGTTGTAATAAAATTTGATAAACAATGAGTTCCAAGCTTGATTCCCTGTTTTTCTGCTTTTTCTACACAGTTTTTCAATCCTTGAATTCCATTTGGAAATTCATTTTTATTCAACTTAAAATGCCCCCAGCTTTTAAATGTTTCACCGTAGTGGTACAAGTAGTTTAGTCCGGCTTTTTTTGTTAAGGCAAGGGCTTCATCAATTGTTTTTTCGGTAAACGAAGTAATCAAGTAAGCGGCGTTGGCTTTTGATGAAGTTTTACCCCACTCACCGTCAATTTGGGGGTGGGGAAGTCCCTCAGCACGTTCAATTTTTCCAAGATAGTCTAGAGCTTCTGATACTGGAGCACCAAAAAGGGCAATTTTAGATCCTATCACACCTCCATCCTCATAGGGGGGAGCAATAATTTTTTCTAGTTTAAAATCACTGATGACCCGCTCTGCGGTTCGGTTCCTACTGTAAGCCTGAAGACTGCTTCCGAATTTCGTAGGTTTGGCCGCCTCAACGCGGTACAAAACACTCCCGTCCGAATTGGGATGCATGTCAATTAAATTTCCTTCTTTAAAAATATCAAAAGCAGGCATACGATCACTTTCATTCCAGGGATATCCCCCTAGGGTTTTGATGTTTAATGATTGAATTCCAACTGCAAATCCATCATCACGAACTACTCCAACCGTTTCTCCTATGGTTTTGTAAATACTTGTTTGGTAAGGTCCCCACTGAATTAAATCGACACGATCATTTTGGGTCAGGGAAAGCAATTCAAAATTGATGTGGGTCTCTTTCTGAACTACAGCAACTACAGCTGTGTGGTCATTTTCAAATTGAATTTCCAAATACCCTTCAGTAAAGTTTGCCCTTTCTGCATACAGCCACTTTCCTTTAGATCGCAGAGCAAGTAGGGGGCTGATAGTATCTAAAGCAAGATGGTTTTTGCCTGTTTTTACTGACAAAAGTTCGTTGACCAATCCCTTGTTATCAATACTAATTTTAAATTCAGAGGTTTGAAAAGTGGCTATCTTGCGAGGGTTCGTACAGGAAGACGCCAAGAGAAGATAGCTCAGTAGGAGGAGAAGCGATTTATTCATTTTTAAATGTAAATTATTTTTTGGACAAACAAGAAAAGTTTTTCCAAAGCGTATTTACGGCTTTAACAAAGTATTTATTTCAATTAGATTTTTTCTTTATTGAAATGGAAAACCAACAAGATTTTTGAATCTTTCACTGTGACTCATGGAGAGTTGGAAGAATAGCACTTCCTTAAAACGATTTTAAAAATAAGTCGGGATGACAGGATTTGAACCTGCGACCCCACGCACCCCATGCGTGTGCGCTACCAGGCTGCGCCACATCCCGAATTAAATTTGAGTACTCGTGTTTGGGATGCGATGACAAGTCATGTACATCCCAATGTGATATATCTTAGTCGGGGTGGCAGGATTCGAACCTGCGACCTCCTGCTCCCAAAGCAGGCGCGATGACCGGGCTACGCTACACCCCGAAAAGTGAGCGCAAATATAACATTTAATCGATTGACAACAAACCCCTAGCTGTCTTTCTTAAAATTTTATTGTGTTTTAAGAGTAACTCCTTTAGAATCTACATTGAGACGGAGTTTGTCCTCTCCCTTTTTAGACTTGTATTGAATCCTAAGACTACTTTTATCCTTTTCACAATTGAGACATTCCAATACGTCATCTCCCATTTTCCAGAGTTTGCCTGCGGTATGGCTACTTCGAAAGTTTTGATCATTCTTTACAGGATAAGACAAGATTTCCTTGAGATTTTCGTCTAAATCAACAACTTGTCCTTCTTTTAAATACAGTTGTAATTGAACCGATTGATTTTGAAAGCGAGTTGAGGTTTGTACTTTCCACATAGGGTCTAAGCTGAGTTGATTTCCTTCTTGCTGATAAGCATAAAGGATTTCTTCGGTATTTTTTTGTGCTTTTTTCATCTTTGGACCATCTGCTTCGTATTTGATTTCTAAAAACGAAGTAGGGGTATTGCTTTTGAGAATATTTATTTTAAAGTTCTTTCCTACCCACCAGTGTTCCCCCTTTTCGTAAGCGAATATTTCAGATCGGTCAAATTCCCAAAGGGTCTTCTCATCGGCTCTAGAAGTATCGCGAAGCAAAACAGCGAGTGTGTCGGTTTCGGAGAGATTCAATTCGTGTTTTTCAGTTTTGATTGCAGAAACTCTGTGACTACGCAATTCGAAGACTCCAAATAAGAGTAAACTTATAAGTGCCATAAACCATAGTCCCAATAAGATAAACCGGCTAACTGTACCCAAGGCGGTGCCTTTTCTATTCAACAGGCGTATGCCTAGCGAAAAAAGAAAAAGAAAGGGGATAAAAATAAGCAGAAATGCGGCTGTGATCAGCGCCAAGCTAGGATAGGGGTTGAATTCAAAAAAATTAAAATAAAAGTTGAAGGGCCACTCTAGGGTTCCAAATAGAATGAACACGACCAGTCCTGCGAGCAATCCAAAAATACCCAAGGTGGAGACAATCAAAAAAACAACCCCAAAAATTTTAAGGATTAGTTTTGGGATTAGTCTTAGGACGTTTTCTAAAAAATTGAAAAACGTTGTGGATTTTTTTTTTAATGAAGTCTTTACTTCTTCATAATCAATGTCTTGAATTTTTGAAGAGACTTCTTCAAATTCCTCTCGAATTTTTTTTTCAATAGTTGCAATATTGACAGGTTCTCCTTTCATGCTGAGTTTGTCAGCAGTTGTTTTTGCCTCAGGAATGAGTATCCACAAAACAATGTAAATAAGAATGATTGTACCTGCTGAAAAAAGTCCAAACAAAAGCCACAAAAGACGAATCCATGTTGTGTCAATTCCGAAATAATATCCCATTCCTGAAGCGACTCCACCGATGTACTTGTCATCGGGATCGCGAAATAATTTTTTTGATACGGTTTGGGTTTGAGTTTCATTCTCTGCTTCTTCTTCTGTAATAAAATCTTGGGGCTGTCCTAAGATTTTGATGACTTCCTCTAAATCTTCTACAGTGATGACGTAGTCCGAATTTTTTTTGCGCTCTTGGAACAATTCTGCAATTCGAACTTCAACATCTCTGAGAATTTCCTCTCTACCTTGAGATTTGGTAAAGGCTTTTTCGAGCTTATTTAAATATGACTTTAGCAGGTCATAAGCATTTTCATCGATGTGAAAAAAGGTACTGGCTAGGTTAATATTGATTGTTTTATTCATGAGGTTATTTTTTTGAGACAATAGATTTTACAGCTTTATTTAATTCGTTCCAAACGATTTGGAGCTCAGTAAGAAATGCCTCCCCCTCTTTGGTGATAGAATAGTATTTCCGCGGAGGTCCAGAGGTAGATTCCTCCCAGCGGTAGTTTAATAAATTGGCATTCTTTAGTCGGGTAAGTAATGGATAAACAGTTCCTTCGACCACCAACATCTTTCCTTTTTTTAACGCTTCAAGGATTTCAGAGGTGTACAAGTCACCCCCAGAGATCAAGGATAGAATACAGAATTCTAAAACCCCTTTTCGCATCTGTGCTGTTGTATTTTCAATTTTCATTTGTTGCTATCTATGTATTGCAAATATGCAAACAAAAGATAGAACTATGTATTACATAATATTATTTTTATTTTTTAACATTTCTACAACATTATCTGTGAATTAATGTATTTAATTTGGGATCCTATTTTAAATCTTAATCATGTCCAAAAGCCTAAAATATTATCAACAAATCCTTCAAAAAGTAAGTTTTGACGTTAGTTTATTTTCAAAAGAATTAAGAAAGGCCTATACCTTTTTGCCTCCTCGGGATCAGATTTTATTGAGAAGATGGGTAACTGATTTTGTAGCGCATCGGTCCGATTTGCAGTCCGTCGTTTATTCTCTTTAAAGTATCCTAATTCGGAGAGATTAGCTGAATGTTATCAAATTTTATAGCACCTCTGACAATTCCTTCTATAGTCTTGGACAGCGCTTCTATAATGGGTAATTTCAATTGACTTTTACTGGAAACCAAGCTGATTTCTCTTGCTGGCGCTGGATCTTCAAAACTCTTTAATTTTTTCTTGTTTTCCTGGGAAAGTGTTCGCGTTTGCAGATAGGGTAGGATGGTCATCCAAGGGCCTTCATTGGCCAATTGGATCAGGGTTTCAAAACTACCACTCTTTAAGTTAAAAGATTTTGAAATGCTTGTGGTTTTACACAATTTTAAAACATGATTTCTGAAGCAATGTCCGTCTTCCAAAACTAATACTTCCATGTTTTCAATGTCCTCTGGAGTGATTTTTTCCAATTTAGATAAAGGATGTGATTTTGGGATGTAGCCGAAAAAAGGTTCGTAGTACAAAGGCTTTTCAATGATTTTGGGATTTTCTAGTGGAGTTGCTAAAATCCCCGCATCTAGCTTACCTTCAACGATACGATTAATTATAGAGGTAGTAGTTAAGTCTTCGATTTTTAAATTGACTCCAGGATATTTTTTGATAAAAGTTTGTAGAAATAACGGGAGTAGGGTAGGCATAACAGTAGGAATAATTCCCAATGAAAAATCCCCTTTAATTTCTCCTTTCTCCATAGATACGACATCTTTCATTCGTTTGGCTTCATCAACAATAATTCGGGCTTGTTTAAGAATTTTGCTTCCTACGGGTGTCAGGGCAATGGGTTTGGTGTTCCTGTTAAAAAGTTTTACTCCCAACTCTTCTTCCAGCTTTTGAACCTGCATACTTAGGGTAGGCTGTGTGACAAAGCACGTTTCTGCTGCTAGAGTAAAGTTGCCCTTTTCAGCAACTGCAAGGGTGTAGATAAGCTGAGTTAAAGTCATTTTCCTATTGTTTTTTTAAAGATAATAAGAAAAACTTATATTTACTCAAATTAATCAATATTTTTCATTTATAAAACAGCACTAGTATAAAGAAAAATTATTGCAAAATAGAAACCTCCATAATCACATTCGTCAATGGTGCTTCTCGGTTATCGATCCGTTGTTTATTGATTTCATCAACAACTTCCATCCCCGCTATGACTTTACCAAAGACCGTGTACGATCCGTCAAGATGATAGGCTCCTGGGGCTTGCTGTACGATGAAAAACTCATAAGGAGATGCCAACTTATGCGGGTTTTCAATTTCACTACTTGGCATTGAAATGACCCCTCTGTGATGTTTGTATCCTTTTCGGGTATCGGGAGGGAGTAGATATTTACCAATTTCCGTTCTTTTTTTAGCGGTTTCCATACGATCCGAGTTTCCTCCTTGAATAATAAATCCGGGAACCACACGGTGAAAAGTAGTTCCATTGAAATATCCTTTTTTTGTCAGATAGATAAAATTTGCTCTGTGGTAGGGTGTGTTTTTAAGCAACTGGAGGTCTATATTTCCAAATCGAGTCGTAATTCGCACCTTGTCTTCAAGATTTTGTTTTTGGTAGTCAAAGAAAAAAGGAATTGCGTTTTGATCGTTCAGCAGAATGGCTTCTTCTATGATCTCTTCTTTTTTTATTTCTTTGTTCTTTTCAATGGAAGTGTCTTTAGTACCTGAGGATTGAATTGTATTCTCAGTGTTTTTTTCTTTGTCAGACAGGGCTTTCTTCTTTCCATTTTCTGAACCACATTCATTGAAAAGGAGGAGGGAGACTACAGAGAATATGAGTAATTTTGTACGGATCATGAATTATAAAACTTTTATTGATTCCTTTTCAAAAGTAAATGATTTCTCATTACCAGGGATAAGCGCACAATTATTGGCTACTCCTCTCCACCGAAGAAACGAGATGCCTCCAGCGTCGGTCTATACTAAAAACGCGAAAAGAGCAGCTGTTTTACTCTTTTGCTATCCCAAAGGAGATCAAATGTATCTTTCCCTGATCAAGAGATCAGAGTACCAGGGTGTCCACTCCGGACAAATAAGCTTTCCTGGGGGTAAATCAGAATTGTCAGATGCATCATTGGAAGAAACAGCACTTAGGGAATGTAGAGAAGAGTTAGGGGTTTCCTTGGAGGCCGTTGCGAAGTTAATTCCATTGACCCCTTTGTATATTCCACCCAGTAATTTTTTGGTAAGTCCTTTTATCACGTATGATCCTCAAGATCCTGATTTTTTTCCAGACAGGAGAGAAGTCGCATCACATATTGAACTTCCTTTGTTTAAGCTTATGGAGCTTGAAATAGAACAAAGAAAATTGACCCAGGGACCCCTCCAAGGAAGCCCCGTACCTTGCTATTTTTATCAAGGCCATATGATTTGGGGAGCGACTGCAATGATTTTAACAGAATTTAAAGTTTTTTTAGCGGCTCTGAGTACGAATTAATTCTATCTTTAAATACTAACTTAAACTGCTAATGCTTAAGAAAAACCCCTTTGGTCATTATTTAATTTTAAAAAAATGGTTGATTCGATATTTGGGTTTTATGACGCACCGCCGTTATAGAGGATTTAACCAGCTTAAAATTGAAGGCTCTGAAATCATCAAAGAACTTCCTGAAAAAAATGTACTTTTTATCTCGAATCACCAAACCTATTTTGCAGATGTGGTCGCTATGTTTCATGTCTTTAACGCCAGTCTCAGCGGAAGAATAGATAGTATTAAAAATGTGGGATATCTGTGGAATCCCAAGTTGAACATTTATTATGTTGCAGCGAAAGAGACCATGAGTTCTGGACTTTTGCCAAGAATACTTGCCTATGCAGGGTCAGTATCCATAGAACGTACTTGGCGTGAAAACGGTCAAGAAATTCAAAGACAAGTAAAAATGAGTGATATTTCCAATATTGGAAAAGCACTTGATGACGGTTGGGTCATCACGTTTCCTCAAGGTACTACAAAGCCTTTTAAGCCCGTAAGAAAAGGGACGGCGCATATCATCAAGCACTACAAACCCGTGGTGATTCCTATAGTGATAGACGGTTTTCGGCGTTCTTTTGACAAAAAAGGGTTGATGATTAAAAAGAGAGGGATACTACAATCTTTAATTATCAAAGAGCCTTTGAAAATAGATTATGAAACGGAATCCATAGATAGTATTATGGAAAAGATAGAGTATGCTATCGAACAGCATCCTTCCTTTCTCAAGGTCATTCCCAAAGAAGAATTAGAAGCTCAAAAAGAACTTGACGTCACGCGACAGTGGGATTTTTAGTTGCTATTGGATAATTCCTGCACAACTGATTCGAGCGCCTGCGGCTCCTGAAGGTTGTGATGTCAGATCATCCGTCCCTTGGTGAACGATAATTGCCTTTCCTAAAACATTTTTGGTCTCATCATCACATCCCAAACACCACTGGTCGGTTGAAAAAGTGACTTCTCCGTTTCCTTCATTGTCCGCTTCAAAATTCCCAATATCTCCTTTGTGATATCCCTCAGAAGATCCCCAGGCTCCGTGCGGCTGAAAAGTTGGATTCCAGTGGCCTCTAGTAGATTTTCCATCAGGGGAAGAACAGTCTGCTTTTTCGTGAATATGTATGGCATGGGTTCCTTCGGTGAGACCTGAAATCGTTGCTTGAAGTGTAACTTTACCCTCTTCTTCCGTAAAAAGGACTTTCCCTGTCGTTTGGGTATCACTTTTGGGGTTGAGATTAAATTGTAACTTCTTTTTCGTTTTGCGAATTACATTTTCATTTCCTTCAGATTCCGCAGTCAAAGACGCTACTTTCTTCATTACTTCTTTATGTGTCCCTTCTATAACTTGAACTTCTTCTACAGCTTCACCATCCACCCATTTAGTTGTGGTGATTTCTGCTTTAGATCCTTCGTCTGTTTTTTCAACTTTAACTTCTACCTTTTTTTCTTGCGCTTCATTTTTTGGTGTGTTTTGGCAAGCTAGCGTTAGACTTAGCAGAAGTACTGCAATTAGATACGTGTTCTTTTTCATTTTTTTATTTTTAGTTTGTTCGGGTTCTTGGGTAAAAGTAATTATTTTTAAATCAAATCAAGAATTCTTCCCTCCTTGTAAACTTATTTGTCAAGTAAATACATTCAGTATCTTTGTACAAAACGTGAAATTGAAAATTAAGTTTTTGTTCCTGCTGGGAATACTATTTTTATCATGTAAAAGCACTTATAAAAGCATGGAATTTCTAAGTGCACAAGTACCTCCTACCCCGGATTATGCTCAGGAAGAAAATTGGGCAGTACTTCCTCAAAAATGGAATGCCTCCTTGGAAGAAGTTGTCGGGAAGCCTGAACTCAAAAAGGCCGATGTTTTTTTTATTTACCCTACTTTATTTGTGGACAAAAAAGATTCCAGGTGGAATGCGGATATTCGTGAAACTTCCATTCGAACAGAGGTTCTTGAAAAGTCAGTTGCCTATCAGGCTTCTGCGTGGGTAGCAGCTGCAAATCTTTACGTTCCTTTTTACCGTCAGGCACATTACCGAATTTTCGTAGAGCCCTACGCCCAACAGGGAAAACAAGCAGGTGTAGTAGCCTACCAAGATGTAAAAAATGCATTTGAATATTATTTAAAAAACTACAATCAATCCAAACCTATCATTATTGCTGGTCACAGTCAAGGAGCGATTCATGCCAAGCGACTTATAAAAGAGTTTTTTGATGGCAAGCCCCTTCGTAAGGAACTTATTGCTGCTTATTTAATTGGTTCCCGCATTACCGAAAAAGAATTTAAAACGATTCCCGTACTTGAGCAACCGGAACAATTTGGAGGGTTTGTCAGTTGGAATACCTATAAAATAAATCATCTTCCAAAACGCTACGAAAAATGGTATAGAGGAGGGGTGGTAACCAATCCCATTACCTGGGATCAAAGTCCCTCAGGTCCTAAAGAGTCGCATTTGGGGGTTTTAGCTTCAGATAAAAAGATTTATCCCAACAGCCTTTCCGTGGTTAAAACCGACGGGATGCTTTGGTCCACACTACCTCAAATTAAAAAGCGGTTTATTTTGTCCTTTATTAGAAATTACCACTTTGCAGACGTAAATCTTTTTTGGAAAGACATCCAGCAAAACGCCCTTTTAAGAACAGAAAATTGGCTCAACCAAAATCAAGATTAATGATACAGGATATATTTGGTGACTGTAAAAAACAATTGCGTGCCGCACTCAAACACAAAAAACATTCCTTTCGTTTTTTTACGCTGGCCACTTCTTCATCTGAGAGGGGGACGCACCTGAGAACTGTTGTATTGCGTGATTTTGATCCCGAGCAAATGCAGTTTACAATTTTCACGGACACGCGTTCCAAAAAAGTTGCAGACTTGAACCGTATTCCGAATGCTCAATTTTTATTTTATGATGGAATACGTCTCATCCAACTAGTAGTGGAAGCTGTGATGATTAGTTCTACCGACGAGACATATCTCTACCACAGCTTACCTGAACCCAGCAAAAAAGACTATGCTAGCGAACAAACTCCAGGCACTCCCATCGATGCATCTGATCAAATCAGTCATGATTTTTCTAAGGGGAATTTCACAAAAATTGTTTTTCAAGCAGAGCGTTTGGAATATCTTAGATTAAAGCGCCCCAACCACATTCGCGCTGAGTTTAGAGCCTCTGATCATTGGAAAGGACAGTTTTTGGCTCCTTAAATTTTATAACTTGAAACAGTTTATTTTTTGTAGATTGAGGTTTGAATTTAAATTACTTACTGATGTCATCAAAAAAACCGAAATCGAAATCTATTAAACGCAGAACATTTATCAAAAAAGGAGTTGCTGCGAGTTCCCTCTTTATCGTTCCACGACATGTCCTAGGAGGTGTGGGTTATACCGCCCCTAGCGATCAATTAGCTCTTGCAGGAATTGGTGTAGGAGGTAAAGGAGAGAGTGATCTTCGCAATGCTACTGTAAATGGAAGAGAACGTGTCATTGCTCTTTGTGATGTTGATACGTCACTAACAAGTAGTGCCAAAAAAAGCATAAAGCGCTATTCAAACGCTACTTTTTATGAAAATTTCAAAGCCATGCTGGACAAGGAAAAAGATATTGATGCGGTAACCATATCTACACCCGATCACAACCACGCTCCTGCAGCAGTTTATGCTATGGAACGGGGTATTCATGTTTATGTTCAAAAGCCTCTTACACACAATATTTACGAAGCGCGTTTATTGACTGAAATGGCACGTGAAAAGCAAGTTGTGACCCAAATGGGAAATCAAGGTGCTTCCAATCCAGACCAACTGCAAATTCAAAAGTGGATTAATGAGGGCATGATTGGTACTGTAACAGCAGTCAATGTATGGACGAATCGACCGGTCTGGCCGCAGGGAGTGGAGATGTCGAAGCCTGATGCTTCTGCCAAACCGAATACTCTAAATTGGGACCAATGGTTGGGACCCGCAGAGGAAACCCCTTTTATTCCCAACATGCATCCATTCAATTGGAGGGGCTGGTGGAACTTTGGAACCGGTGCCTTAGGGGATATGGGATGTCACTTAATTGATATTCCATTTAAAGCCTTAGGCTTAAAATATCCAACCTCTGTAGAATGCAGTGTGGGTACAATCTATTCCAAAATGTGGAGCCCCGATTTCTACCCCGAAGGTTGTCCCGCATCTTCTTCGGTTTCCATACATTTTGATGCTACAACTAAAAACCCAAGTCCGATACAAATGACCTGGTCCGATGGAGGGATTAAACCCTTCCATCCTGATCTGCTTCCCGCAGATGTAAGTATAGAGGCCAACGGTGTTATTATGATTGGCGACAAAGGTGTCATTACCTGTGACTCCTACGGTGAATTTCCAAAATTATACAGAAAGGGAGAAACCGTAATTGACGGTAGTCAAGAAAAGTCTGGAGAGCCCGAGTTTGGACACCAACGCAAATGGGTAGATGCCTGCAAAGCCGGGTTTAATAGTCCTGAACATAAAGCCTTGACTTCTTCTTTTGATTATTCGGGACCTCTTACAGAAACTGTACTGATGGGAAATATTGCGATCAGAAGCTATGAACTACAAGGGAGAAGTTCAGACTCTTGGAACCCGGACTTGATCAGCCGTAAAAAGCTGCTATGGGATGGAAATCAAATGAAAATTAAAAATCTAGAAGCTGCAAATCAATTTGTTACTCGAAAGTATAGAGCGGGTTGGGAACTAACATAATTTTTTAAATTTTGAAATGAGCATAAACAAATCATATCATTATATACCCACTGGAATGATTGATTTTTTATGCGAATTCCATCTGACCAATAAAAAACAAGAAAATTTAAACAGATGAAAATACTTGTCACAGGAGGTTTAGGATATATCGGTTCCCATGTTTCCGTTTTACTGTTAGAAAAAGGGGTCGATGTAGTTCTTGTTGATAACCTAGACAATGCACGGATTGAAGTTTTAGAGCAAATTGAAAGGATTACAGGAAAGCGTCCTTCGTTTGAACAAGTAGATCTCAAAGATCAAAGTCGAGTTGAAGCGCTTTTTGAGACCTATCCTGATTTGGAAGGGTGCATCCACTTTGCTGCGCATAAAGCTGTTGGGGAAAGTATCGAACAACCCCTACTGTATTATGAAAATAATATTGGGGGATTAGTCAATATCTTAAAGCCTTTGACCCGTCAAGGGATCCCCTTGATTTTTAGTTCCTCCTGTACGGTTTATGGTCAAGCTCGTGAACTTCCCATTACTGAAGAGACTCCACTGCAGCCCTCCACATCACCCTACGGTTTTACCAAACAAATGGGGGAACAAATTATACAGGACAGCTGCAAAGCAAATCCCAATTTTAAATCAATTTTATTGCGGTATTTTAATCCGATCGGAGCTCATCCCAGTGCCCAAATCGGAGAATATCCCCAAGGTGTTCCCCAGAATTTAGTTCCTTTTTTAACACAAACGGTCATTGGGAAACGACCTTTGTTAAACGTATTTGGTTCCAATTACGACACGCCAGACGGAACCTGTATTCGGGATTATATTCATGTGATGGATTTGGCTCAGGCGCATATTGAAAGTTTAAACTACCTACTTTCTTCCAAACAAAACTCATCATGTGAAATTTTTAATGTGGGTACAGGAAGGGGAGCTAGTGTATTAGAACTGATACAGGAATTTGAAAGAGCCACGGGAGAAAAGGTTCCTTACGAGTTGAGTGCTCCTCGGGCTGGAGACACCGTCGCTGCTTTTGCCGATGTTACAAAAATTGAAAAACAACTAGGTTGGAAGGCTCAGTTCAGTCTACAAGAGGCCCTAAAAAGCGCATGGGACTGGGAACAACAAATCCATGTGTTGTCTTAATTTTTTAGTAATTTAATACAAGAATTATATATAGTTTGAAATGAAGCAAAAACAAAACATCAACCGAAGAAATGCAATCAAAACAATGGCTTTGGGCTCTTCCGCACTGGCCATCCCAAAACTAAATCCAATGACAACAGATTTTTCCAACACCCCTTTGAAAGGCAATATTAAACAATCTGTATGTCAGTGGTGTTATGGAAATATACCCTTAGAGACATTAGCTCAAGAGGCCAAGAAGCTGGGCTTGGTTGGGATTGACCTAATCGGAGCTGAGGGATGGGATGTTTTAAAAAAATACGACCTCACATCTACCATGTGTTATGGGGATTTGGAAGGGAAATCTACACGAAGTTTAACTGATGGTTGGAACGACAAACGATTTCATAAAGATTTAATCAAACACTACACGCGTCACATTAAGTTAATAGCAGATGCAGGCTGGACCAATCTAATATGTTTTAGTGGCAGTAGAAGAGGAATGAATGATGCTCAGGGTCTTGAAAATTGTGTAGAAGGATTACGGCAAATTCTTCCCATAGCCGAAGATCACGGAGTGATTTTACATATGGAACTTTTAAATTCTAAAGTAGATCACGCCGATTATATGTGCGATAATTCCAATTGGGGAGTGGCACTTTGTAAGGCGTTGGATTCGGATCATTTCAAACTGCTTTATGATATTTATCACATGCAGGTAATGGAAGGTGATGTCATTCATACCATTAGAGAAAATCACAAATATTATGGGCACTACCACACAGCTGGAGTACCTGGGCGTAATGAATTAGACGAGAAACAGGAACTGTTTTACCCTGCCATTATGAAGGCCATTTTAGAAACTGGCTACAAAGGGTTTGTTGCTCAAGAGTTTATCCCCAAAGACCGAACCAATGAGGGTTTAAATTCTCTTGCAACTGCGGTAAAGCTCTGTGACGTTTAAGTTTTGTACTGAGTTTTAGTATTTCGCTGGTTTTCCGTTCGTTGTCGTATTTATAATAAAAGTTCTTAAATCGTCGTTGGCTTTGATTAAATCCTCATTGCGCAGGTACATCATATGTCCACTGCGATAGCCTTTAAAGTAAAAACGATCTTTCATTTTCCCGCTAGGGTCAACTTGCCACATGGTATATTTGGCATTGAAATAGGTTGTAGCACCGTCATAGTATCCCGACTGAAAAAGTACTTTTAAGTAAGGATTTTCTGCCATCGCTCTACGCAAGTCTTCCCGGGTATTGTCATTCTCATTGTTCCAAGGGCGTACAGGACCGAACATATTGTATTTCACATCAGTTTTAAACTTCAATTCTTTTTGGATATAATGATTAATAGCGGGTGTAAAAGAGTGTAACCATGAAGTCAACTCAGCGCTATAATCAGGGCGAATACCCACATCTTTCCGATCGATTCCCAGATATCTAGAGTCCAATCTTCCAATGGTCTTCCCTTCGTCTCTTAAAAGCTCTTTCCAAAAAAATCGATTGGGAACATCCAAGTTGTTTTGAAGAATTGAAGTTTTTGAAAGTCCCGAATAACGAGCCATTTCTGAGGCGATTTTTTCACGTTCTGTTCCAGAGATAAATCCACCTTTCGCTAACGCAGGAATTAATTCGTTGATGGTAAACTCTTCAACTTCCGGAAGCATATCCGTCAGGTCTTTTTGCTGTAAGTCAACCTCTAATTGCTTATGAAACCAAGCAGCCGCAGCGTAATAGGGTAAATTTAAAGCCGAGGAAACAGGTCCGCCTACTCGAATTACCTTATAATCTGCTGGAGAAACCATTATTACTCCATTTAGGTACATCCACTGGCGTTCTTGAAGGGCAGCAGACAATCCCATTACTCGAGTTCCTCCATAGCTCTCCCCGATCAGATACTTGGGAGATTCCCAACGTTGCTTTCTACTGACAAAGGTGTTCAGCCATTCCGCGAGGTACTGAATGTCTTCATTGATACCAAAAAATTGTTCCCGATCTGCTTTTTCCCCCTCTACTTCTAAGATTCTGGAATAGGCTGTATTGACAGGATTGATAAATACAATATCCGCCACATCTAAAATGGAATTGGGATTGCTTTTGTAGCCGTAGGGTTGTACAGGATATCCCTCTTCGTCTATCTTTAAGATTTTAGGACCCGTGTAGGCCAAGTGCATCCAAACTGAGGCGGAGCCTGGGCCTCCGTTAAATGAAAAAATCAAGGGTCTTTCGCTAGCTTTTTTGACGTCAGTCCTTCTGTAAAAAGTATAAAATAAACTGGCTATCGGGTTGCCCTCAGCATCCCATACGGGTTGTGTTCCTGTTTGTGCCTGATAGTTTACCGTTTTTCCTTTGATTTCCGTGGTATGGTTGGTCACGATCACTGTATCTATAGGGATTTCTCTTTTTTGCGCTTGAATGAATGATACTAGCCCCAAATACAATAGATAAATTAATTTTTTCATAAATATTTGTTTTAATTTCTAATATAAAAAAAACCTCCTCAGCGTTGAGGAGGTTTTTTGATTTTGTAATCTAAATCTTTAAAGTGACTTTAATTTACTTTTACTTTTGCACTTCTGTTGATTTTGGCACTTCTGTTTAGGGATCTACCTTTGACCGTGGTATTGTCACCAATAGGTTTGCTTTCTCCATAACCAACGGTTAGCACTCTATCGCCAGACACACCTTGTGTCTCAAGATATGCTTTTACAGAGGCGGCTCTTTGTTCGGAGAGTTTCTGATTATAGGCTTCACTTCCGTCACTAGAGGCGTATCCTTCTATTGTAATACTGGTTGTAGGATATTGATCCAACAAGGCTTTTAGTTTATCGATTGTAGCTTTATCCACATTATCAAGTTTACTACTACTAGCGAGGAAAAGAATTCTGTTTTCATCACTGTTGATAAAGTCAATAAGGCCTGTGGGTTCGTCTGGGCATCCGCTGTTTGCTGCATTACCAGCCTCATCAGGACAATTGTCATCTTTGTCCGGCACACCGTCACCATCTCGATCTGCCCATGGGCAACCGCTGTTTGCAGCGTCTCCAGAGACGTCAGGACAACGATCAACATTATCTGCTACACCATCTCCATCACTATCAGGACAGCCATTCATTTCTGCTGTTCCTGCTTCGTTAGGACAGGCATCATCTACATCAGCAATACCATCTCCGTCCGTGTCAGGACAGCCTTGTAATTCTTCTGAACCTGCTTTTTCAGGACAACGGTCTTTGGTGTCTGGTATGCCATCCCCGTCTGTGTCGGGACAGCCATTAAATTCTTTTAGTCCAGGAACATCTGGGCATTCGTCTTTTTTATCAGAGACTCCATCACCATCTGCATCTCCAGCTCCAAAGTTATAACTCAATCCAATAATATGTTGAAGATGGTTGTAGGAATCGTTTGTTTCTTCCGTACCTCTGTAAGATGTACTTAAATTGATATTAAATTGGTCTCCAAGCGGGATATCAACTCCAATACCTCCAAAAATAGTTCTTCCACTTTCACCAGAAGGGAAAACACCTTCTTTGTCACTTCCATCGCCAAAGCGGCTTAATCCATAGCCACCAAATAGAAAAGGGATTACGTTTTCCTCGCTTAAGTTGTAACGAAGAACACCATCCAAATAAGAGTAGTCAAGGTCCAAATTTTCTTGGGGTTTTGCACTGCCGAGTCCATACCGAATTCCGATTGAGAAACCAGAGGATATGTATCGGGATAAACTGAGTGCTGGTGCACCAAAGTTCAATCCAGAATCAACATCGTCTCCTTGAAGGTTAATAAGATCAGCCCCAACAGCAATTGCCCAAGGGTTTTCATTAGTTTGGGCGTTGATCAGAGTGCTAATTCCTAATACTAGGGTAAAAATTAAGGGTTTAATTAGTTTCATTTTTAAGTATTTGATTACAAATATAAGATATTCTCTATCTCATACCACTAAAGTTAATAATTATTTTAATATTTAAGGCATTGAATTTAAAATGACTAAAAAAGTAATCTAAAATTAAATTGAAACGAATAGTAAACACAAAATAGTAATGAATAAAATAGGTTTCGTATTGGCATTGGTTTTTCTATTTCTAGGATGTCAAAATAATTCAAAAGACAAAGACTGGATTGTATTGTTTGATGGGACAACTACAGAAGGTTGGAGGGCTTATAACGGGGATCGGATGCCACCAGGATGGGAAATTATTGACAGCATTCTGACTTTTAAAACGGAACAAATCCTAGAAGAGGACTATGATTATAAAGGGAGTAGAGATCTTATTTATGGAGCCGAAGCTTTTGACAATTTCGAACTTTATGTGGAGTGGAAAATCCCTGTAGGAGGGAATAGTGGTATTTTTTATCATATTCAAGAGGGGTATGGGGGTCCCCCCGAAGTTGCTCCAGAATACCAACTGATTGACGATGAAAATTACGCTTCCATACACGATTTGGTGGCTTATAATACGAGTGTAGGATTTGAAAACCCTGCCGAGCTTCACCCCCTCCAACAAACGGCCTCCGATTATGCTATGCATGCTGCGGATCCGAAGATGAAAACCCTAAATCCTGCAGGAGAGTGGAACAGTACTAGAATTGTATTTACAGAAAAAGAGGTACAACATTGGCTCAATGGAAAAAAGGTGGTGTCTTTTGTTCCTTGGTCTGAAGCTTGGTATGAAAAGAAAAACTCTGGAAAATGGGATACTACTTTAGATTATGGTAAATTTAAATCTGGATATATTGGTTTTCAAGATCATGGCAGTGACTTGTGGTTTAGAAACATAAAGATCAAGAAATTATAAAAAAGCAACAAATATGAAAAAAAGAGACTTTTTAAAAACCTCAGCAGCTTTGGCTTCAACCACCTTACTTCCTTCTTCACTTTTAGCTTCCTTAGCTAAAACGAATAATCGCTTGCGAACAGCGCATATCGGAGTGGGGGGGATGGGTGCTGCAGACTTAGCTTCTATCGCTTCACACCAAGCAGTGGATGTAGTCGCACTATGTGATGTAGATTCCAAAAAACTTAAAGCAGCACATGAGCTGTATCCAAAAGCAAAAATGTTTAAAGACTACCGGCTGATGCTCAGCGAAATGGCATCCGATTTTGATGCTGTAATCGTTTCCACCCCAGACCATACCCACGCTCCTGCATCACTTATGGCGATGGAAATGAATAAGCCTGTGTACTGTCAGAAACCGCTTACCCATTTTGTCTCTGAAGCGAGAGCGATGAGAAAAATGGCAGAAGAAAAAAACTTGGTCACTCAAATGGGAATCCAAGTACATTCTTTTTACGATTATAAACTGGCTACTGTTTTGATCCAGTCTGGAATTATCGGAAAAGTACATACCGTCAGAGCTTGGTCTCCCAAAAACTGGGGGTATGACGGTCCTGCCCCTTCAGGAAAAGATCCTGTGCCCGAAACTTTAGACTGGAATTTATGGTTGGCAACCTCTCCTGAGCGTCCTTTTAAAGAAACCTATTATCATCCTGGAAACTGGCGTAAATTGGTGGATTACGGCTGCGGAACGCTTGGGGATATGGGGGTTCATATATTCGACACACCCTACAATGCGCTGGCATTGGATGTTCCTTTGACAATAAAAAATAAATGTAGAAAACCCAATGGGTATGGATTTCCTGAAAACAATAAGGTCACTTACACTTTTCCCGGGACTGAGTACACTACAGAAAGCTTAACTTGGATTTGGTCTGACGGCCCGGGTGCTCCCGCTACTCAGAAGGATTTAAAACTACCCAATAAAGACAAATTGCCCTTACAGGGTGCGATGTTTATTGGTGAAAAAGGACGATTGTTGTTACCTCATTTTATGGAGCGGCCCCGCCATATTGTCAATGGTGAATATCAAGAAATTGATATCAAAAAATACGATCCGAATGATGCCCTGGGCAATACAAAAAATGACTACGAACGCGATGCTCCAAAACACTACCACCAATTTGTAGATGCTTGCCTAGGAAAAGCTGAAGTTTCAGCGCCCTTTTCGTATGCTTCTCGATTGACAGAAACCATACTTTTGGGAGTGATTGCAGGGCGTTTTCCAAACAAAACCTTACATTGGGACAATGCAAATGCACGTTTTCAAGAAGAAGAGGCCAATGAGTTTCTAAGTGGAATGTATCGCAATTTTTAAATGCAGTGTAGATGATTCGTAGAGAGGCTTTGAAATATATGTGTTGGGTTTCAGGAGGCGCGTTTATGCTACCCTATGCTTGTGACCTTACCCCTGAAATCAGCTATTCAAATTTTCCATTACTTAAAAAAGAGCAGCAGGAGTTCATTGCGAGAATTTGTAGTCTAATCCTTAGAGAAGATCCAGAAAATTTTCCAACTCCTGAACCCCGAGGGCATTTCGTACTAACCCTGGTAAACGATTGTTTGGATAACGAACAAAGAGCGGAATTTTCTCAAGGTTTTGAAGCGTTTCAACAACTCTTTTCTACGGCAAATGAAGGGGCATTTCAAGAATTAGAACCCGAGGAACTTCAGAGACATATTCTTGAAAATATTGAGGAGCAAGAAACCGAAGTAGGTATTTTTTTAAACCATCTAAAGACTTATTCTCTTTTACATTTCGAAACCTCAGAAAACTATATGAAAAACTATTTGAATTTTGAATTTATGCCCGGACGATATTATGGGAAAGTCCCTGTTTAATACTATTTAATTTGATGACAAATACATTTGATACCATCGTTGTAGGGGCAGGAATGTCCGGGGGATGGGCAGCTAAAGAATTTACAGAACAAGGTTTTAAAACCTTACTTCTGGAAAGAGGACCCAATGTAGAACACCTCAAGGATTACCCTACCACCAATATGCAGCCCTGGGAATTTAAACACCGAGGGAGGTTGACCGCAAAAGAGATAGAAGACAATCCTGTAGCGAGTCGTTGTTATGCCTTTAGAGAGGATGCCAAACATTTTTTTGTGAAAGACAAAGAGCATCCCTATGAGCAAGTCAAACCCTTTGATTGGATTCGAGGGTATCAAGTAGGAGGAAAGTCCATAATGTGGGCACGACAAGTGCAACGCTGGAGTCCCTATGATTTTGATGGTCCTGCACGAGATGGATTTGCTGTCGATTGGCCCATTCGCTACAAGGATTTAGCCGATTGGTACACCTATGTAGAAGGTTTTGTGGGGGTAAGTGGAAATAAAGATGGTTTGGATAGTTTACCCGATGGAGATTTTTTAAAACCTTGGGAATCCAATGTGGTAGAGGAATACTTTAGTCAACAAGTTAAAAAAAATTACAGCGACCGACACGTAATTTACGGTCGTTGTGCACATCTTACGGAGAGCCGTCCTGTTTTTATAGAACAAGGACGCGGTTTGTGTATGAGTCGGAGAATTTGTCAACGGGGCTGCCCCCTAGGAGGCTATTTTAATGCCAATTCAACCTTAATTCCCTGGGCGCTTAAAACAGGTAATTTAACTTTAAAACCCAATTCCGTAGTCCATTCTGTACTGTACGACGAAACTGAGCAAAAAGCGATTGGGGTTCGAGTAATTGACTCGATTACCAAAGAAAGTCAGGATTACTTTGCGAAAATGATTTTTCTCAATGCGGCGACTTTAAATACCAACTTGATTCTTTTGAATTCAAAATCCAACCGTTTCCCCAACGGTTTAGGAAACGACAATGGCTTACTAGGTAAATACATTGCCTTTCACAATTACAGAGCCACGATCAGTGCGGAATACGAAGGATTTCCAGACTATACCCTTGAAGGAGCCAAACCCACCACACATTACGTCCCACGTTTTCGTAACCTGTACAAACAAGAGACAGATTTTTTAAGAGGCTATGCAGCTGGTTTTGAAGCATTTCCCTTGCGAGAAACCTTGAGAGAAGGAATAGGAAACGACCTAAAAAGTCAGCTGCTGCATACCAAAGAAACGGGTATTTGGGGCGTTGGTTCCCACATGATGGGCGAAACCCTACCCAAGGAGTCTAACCAAGTCAGCTTAGATTCTGAAAAAACCGACGAGTGGGGAATCCCCTTGTTGCGAATTGATGTAGACTATGACGACAACGATGAAAAGATGATTCAAGATTTTTATGAACAATTTTCAGAGATGTATTCTAAAGCTGGATTTTCCAACATCGTAACAAACGACAACGGGAGGCGCCCCGGAAATGACATCCACGAAATGGGAGGAGTTCGTATGGGCAAAGATCCAAAAACTTCCTTGCTCAATGCCTGGAATCAAATGCATGAATGTAAAAATGTATTTGTAACCGATGGCGCGTGTATGACTTCTACTTCTACCCAAAACCCCTCTTTGACCTTTATGGCGATAACCGCAAGAGCGGCAAATTATGCAATTCAGCAACTGAAAAAGGACCTGATTTAATTGAGGAGTTGTTAATTATAAAAATTGTGTTATATTGGTAAACCAAATTGGAAAACCAATTAAGCGAATTTATAAAAAATGACAGCAACAAAAGTAGCCCTTCGTCTATTCACACTAATTTTTATTTTGCACCTACTGGGGTGTGCTGAAAATAGTAAGCCTACTCATACAGCAAGTGAGGTCATTCCTTTTTTCCAACATTGGAATTTAATTCTAGGAGACGGCTCCAATGTGGGTAAAGCAATTGATTATGAAAACAAAGACTTTTTTTACGCCACAGGTGAGGGTGAAGAAGAATGGGTTGTTTTTAAAACACCCAACGCGGGCAATACCCATGGAACTTCGAACAATACAAGAACTGAACTAGCGCAATTAAAAAAGTGGTCGCCGCTGACTGATGCAAAATTAGATGCGACACTAAAAGTAATGAATGTAGCAAGCACAGGCGATGCGAGGGTAGCAGCAAGTTACTCAGTAGTAGTCGGCCAGATTCACAGTGCAGATGGGCACGAGAATGAACCCCTTAAGATATTTTATAAAAAATTTCCTGGGCATACAAAGGGATCGGTTTTTTGGAATTATGAAATCAATACAGCGGGTGAAGACAATTCGAAAAGATGGGATTATTCCTATCCTATTTGGGGCTATGACTTTTCTGTTGTTGGGACAGACGCAGATACCTTTCCACAAGAACCTAAGGAGGGCATCGCTATAGGAGAAGCGTTTAGTTATCAAGTAGAAGTGAAAGAAGGGATGATGTACCTCACATTTACAAGTGAAGGACATCCAACAAAAACCTTTACTAAAAATCTGATTGATTCTGAATATAAAACAGAAGCTGATACTCCGAAGCAAGTGAAGGAATTATTTTTCCCTATTGGTCAAGACGGTGTTGAACGCAAAAACTCTTATGCTGAAGAAGGTTTGTTTTTTAAATTGGGGAGTTATAATCAAACCAATGGCAAAAGCCCGCAAGTCAATAGAGTGTGGTGTTCTGGCGCAGAAACCCATGGGGGCGATCTTCAAAAACAATATGCAGATGGAAATTACGCTGAGGTTTGGTTTAGGACGGCGAATCTCGAAATCAGTGCACAAGCTATTTCAAATGAGGGCTATTTTTCAGCCAATGATGATTTGAGTAAAAAGACCGTTTATCCTAGTGAAGTCGTTCCTTTTATGGACAAGTTTAAAATTTTAATGGGAGACGGTTCAGAAGAAGACAATCTAGTTGACTTTGAAAATAAAGACTTTTTCTATACGGTGATAGATGGAACCAGACGTTGGGTTGCTTACAAAACTCCTAATTCTGGCGTTACTTCTCCGAACTCCAGCAACACAAGAACAGAGCTACACGAAAAAAGAGAATGGGTTCCAGAAGAGGGCGGAAAGCTAACAGGTACCTGTAAAGTAATGCATATTTCTACCACAGGTGACGCTAGAGTTGCTGCTTCATTCTCAACTGTAGTAGGACAGATTCACAGTGGCGAAGGTCATGAAAATGAGCCTTTTAAATTATTCTATAAAAAATTCCCTGGGCATACAAAAGGATCAGTTTTTTGGAATTATGAAATCAATACTGCTGGAGCTGATAATTCAGGAAGATGGGATTTTTCAACTGCCATTTGGGGTCATGATATGGCTGTCCTAGGAACAGCAAAAGATGCATATCCAGCGGAACCTGAAGACGGCATTGCATTAGGAGAAGAATTCAGCTATGAGGTAAATGTTTATAAAGGAATCATGTACTTGACCTTTACAAGTACAAACCACGAAACAAAGACTTTTACAAAAAATCTTATTTCCTCTGAGTATGTAAATAAATCTGATTTACCAGAGCAAGTTAAAAGATTGTTTGGACCACTTGGACAAGATGGTACTGAAAGAGCTATTGCTTACAAAGGGGAATTAAATTATTTCAAGCAAGGCGCCTACAACCAGACCAATGGAAAAAGTCCTGAAACAAATAGGGTATGGAGTGCAGGTGCAGAAACCTATGGTGGCGATATCGCTAAACAATATGAAAACGGAAGTTACACAGAAGTTTGGTTTAGAGAAGCAACAGTAGGTCCAAGTACACCGCCCAAATAAATCGAATCAAAGTAATCTTGAAGAAAGTACTATTCATAATGGGTGTTTCTGGTTCTGGAAAAAGCACAATTGGGAAATTACTCTCTCAAGAGTTCAATATTCCTTTTTATGACGGAGACGATTTTCATCCGAAAGAGAATATTGAAAAAATGTCTAGTGGACGACCTTTAAATGATAAAGATAGGCAAGGCTGGTTAGAGGCTTTAAATGATTTGGCACTAAAGGAGCTCAAAAAGAGTAATTGTATCATTGTATGTTCCGCCTTAAAACAAAAGTACCGCGAGATTTTAATTCAAAATATTGAAACACAATCAGAGTGGATCTATTTGTCTGGTTCTTTTGATTTAATTTCTAAAAGATTAAATAGCAGAGAGAATCATTTTATGCCTTCAGATTTATTAAAATCTCAATTCGATATTTTAGAAGAGCCCAGGGATGCATTGCGAGTGGACATCAGTTTATCTCCTAATGAAATTATAAAAACGATTAAAAGAGTTCAAACTGAAACTACAGAGTTTGGAATATTTGGATTGGGTGTAATGGGAAAAAGCCTCTGTAGAAACTTAGCTAAAAGCGGGTTCAAAATTTCAATGTACAATAGACACGTAGTTGATACTGAGGTTGAAGTTGCTAAAAACTTTAAGACTCAGTTTTCAGAATTGTCAGAAGCCAAAGCTTTTGATGACATAGCAGCATTTGTAAATTCTCTGCAACAGCCAAGACTTATTTTACTGATGGTTAATTCTGGTAAGACGATAGATCTTGTAATTGAAAACTTGTTGCCCCATTTGTCTGAAAACGATGTTTTAATTGATGGAGGAAATTCCAATTACAAAAAAACGAAAGAACGTTTCGACTATTTAAAGTCTAAGAATATTCATTTTATTGGTGCTGGAGTTTCTGGTGGTGAAAAAGGAGCATTAAATGGGCCATCTATAATGCCTAGCGGAGATAAAGAAGCTTATGCATTAGTTCAACCTTATCTAGAAGCCATATCGGCAAAAGACAAGAATGACTTGCCTTGCTGCACTTATATTGGATCAGAGGGGAGTGGTCATTTTATTAAAATGGTACATAATGGCATTGAGTATGTGGAAATGCAATTGCTAGCAGAAGTAACCACAATACTAGAAGCTTTAGGACAAAATCCTGATGCTATTTCAGATACTTTAGGTAGCTGGAAAAATGCAGCAAGTAGTTATTTGTTAGACATAACAGCATTACTTCTTAAAAAGAAAGACAATGATGGCGATTGGTTGGTAAAAAAAATATTGGATATAGCGGACAATAAAGGAACTGGAAACTGGACAACTATTGCTTCTGCTGAATTGGGCGTTCCAAGTACATTGGTAGCAACAGCGTTGTTTTCACGATTTATATCCTTCTATAAAGACGAGCGACGTCAACTTAATAAACTATTTGATAAAAATGAAACTTCAGAACTAAACCTTACTTCAACCGAAATTTTAGAAGCTTATCAGTTCGCAAGAATTATAAATCATTACCAAGGGTTTAAATTGATAAACGAAGCTTCAAACACCTATAAATGGAATTTAAATTTAAGTGAAATTGCTCGTATATGGACTAATGGATGTATTATCAAATCTATTCTAATGCAAGATTTGGTAGAAACTTTAAAATACAATTCAAACCTCTTAACCAATACGGAGTTAATTGACAGCGTAAATCAATACAAATCAGCGGCAAAAAAAGTAGTACAGCAATCTCTTTTAAATGATATAGCAACACCTGCTTTAAGTGAAGCTATTCAGTTTTTAAACGGAATTACAACAACATATTCGTCTGCAAATATTATACAAGCACAACGCGATTTTTTTGGAGCACACACATATAGAAGACGAGATGATGATTCCGGGAAAAGTTATCACACCATTTGGGATAAACTAACAAACAACTACTAGTTCAAACATGAATGTAAGAACACAAAAGAAGTCATTATTAAAAAAAATCGTTGCCATTGTATTAGGTTTTGGTCCTGGGATTTTTGCTATTGGTTATACTATAGGTACAGGTAGTGTAACCTCAATGATAGTTGCAGGGAGTAAGTTTAATATGCAATTACTCTGGGTATTGCTTTTGAGCTGTTTGTTCTCTGGGGTGTTGATGTTTTCTTATGGGAATTATGGACTGATTACTGGTGAAACGGCTCTATATGGCTTTAAAAAACATCTTAAGTACGGCAAAATGCTAGCTATATTAATTATGGTGGGAATAACTTTTGGGCAGTGGAATTCGCTAATGGGTATCTTAGGGATTTCATCCAATATTATTTATGAAATTTTAGCGCTAAATTTTAATAGTTTGAAAGGCTATGAATATGAAACCGTTCTTAGTATTGCCGTAGTCATTATAATTACCTTTTACTTATTAATGCTGGTTGGAAAATATACTTTTTTCGAAAAGATATTAGTCGTTTTTGTAACCTTGATGGGAGTTTCGTTTCTATTATCCTTGTTCTTTGTGCAACCTCTTTCCATTGATGTTGTTAAGGGATTAACACCAACAATTCCAGATGTTCCAGGAGGGAAAATGTTAGTTGTGGCTTTTGTAGGCACTACTATGGCTGCTGCTACGTTCTTGTCTAGGCCCTTGTTTGTAAAGGGAAAAGGTTGGACAATAAAAAATCTAAATCAGCAGAAAAAAGATGCAATTACAGCAGCCCTATTAATTTTTATTATAAGTGGGACTATTATGGCTGTAGCTGCAGGAGCTTTGTTTTATGAAGGTAAAGAAGTAACACACGTACTGGATATGGCGAATACCTTAGAGCCTATTGCAGGAAAATGGGCTGTAACTATTTTCTTTTTTGGAGCATTAAGCGCTGGTCTATCTTCTATTTTTCCGTGCTTATTAATTGCACCTTTATTAGTTGCTGACTATCAATCGGGTGAATTAGACACGAATTCAAAACAATTTAGAGTAATCACATTTATTGCCTGTTTGGTCGCTTTAATTGGTCCTGCTTTTGGCGCAAACCCAATTGAAATTCAAATTTTATCTCAAGTGTTTAATGTATTTGTGTTGCCAGCTGTAGTTCTAGGGATTATACTAATTGTAAACAATAAAAAAATAATGAAAGGTTATAAGACCAGTATTGGAGTCAATACGGGTCTGTTTGCCGCTTTATTCTTTTCGTTAGTAATTTCGTACAACGGAATCGTAGCGCTAATGGAGTATTTTTAAAATCAAATAAATGGATTACAATATCAAGTTAAAAAATAAAAATGTTCTTATAACCGCTGGAGCTCAAGGTATAGGAGAATCTATAACAAAACATTTTATTGACTGCGGTGCTAATGTTGCCATCCATTATTTTTCCAGTTCTGATACAGCTACACAGCTAGAGAAATTGGCAACAAGTAAAGGGCAAAAAGCCACCGCAATAAATGGCGATTTAACAAATGAAGATGAGGCAACTAGTTTGGTTAAAAAAACTGTCGATGCCTTAGGTGGTTTGGATATACTAATCAATAATGCCGGCTCATTAGTGGCACGTAATACGTTAAGTGAAATACAAACTGATTTTTGGCATAAAGTAATGGATATTAATCTTACGTCAATGCTGTTTGTCACAAAAGCTGCTGTTCCTTATTTGGAAAAAAATGACAATAGTAGTATTGTAAATCTAGCATCACTTGCAGGTCGCAAAGGAGGACACGCAGGTTCGCTAGCTTATGCTACCAGTAAAGGGGCTATTCTGACCTTTACAAGAGCTTTATCTTCTGAGTTAGGTGATAATGGAATAAGAGTAAATGCAGTTGCTCCAGGACTTATTTTAGGAACTTCATTTCACAACACACATACCACAAAAGAATCTGCAGCAGCTACAATAGTAAATATACCGATAAAACGAGCTGGAAATGCGGCAGATGTAGCCCGAGCAGTTTTATATTTAGCATCTGAGTATGATGGATTTATTACTGGGGCTACTTTAGATATAAATGG
>Ga0115554_1000394_pt1 | contig 29588 bp, 32 predicted proteins | sample COGITO_mtgs_1104_3_FD_87283 | JGI IMG/M metagenome (GOLD analysis project Ga0115554, IMG submission 87283) | Pelagic marine microbial communities from North Sea - COGITO_mtgs_110404 | ecosystem: Environmental > Aquatic > Marine > Epipelagic | place: Germany:Helgoland, sampling site Kabeltonne... | reverse complement strand
TCCGGAATGGTGATGGCCAGAGACAGGCTGCGCGCGTCGGCTGGGAGCGCCGGATGTTCCGTCCACACACCGCCCGTCGCGGACACAGGGGGCTTGGCCCTGTGGCGCACGCTCAGCCGCGCCAGCCGCGCCGACAGGGACGGATCAATGTCGAAACTGACCGACAGGGTTTCTTCATCCACGGCCACCCCCACCAGCGACGGCGCAGGGACTGGGGCAAAGGGCGGGACCCCGGACGGGGTGTGGCCGGACGCGGGCGGATTGATCAGCGTGTCGGGCAGATAGGCGACCATTTCGACCCGCGCGGCGCGGGGGCCGGTCGGTTCGATGTCGCGGATAAGCCCCTCAAAACTGTCCTGTCCGGCAATGCCGACGATGACCAGATCATCCGGCGCGATGCTCACACCGTCGGGCAGATCATCTGCCAGCGTGAGCTGATCGGCGCGACCCGTTGGCGTGACAATCGGGTACAGCCCCTGACAATCGAGCCATGCGCCGTCTGCGTCCGAATTGATGCGGCGGTGGCGCAGCACGTAGCTTTGGGCAGGATCAAAATCATGCGCCGTATCGATCGCGATTACGCGCGCGGTCTGGTCCAGCACGCGGGCGCTCAGCACAGTTTCATCCAGCACCGGATGGGCGAGCCGGACATAATCGCCAAGGCCCAGCGTCTCGAACTCCACATCCATATCGCAGGACGCGATCAGGGTCCGCTCCGCCATCTGGGCCAGCAGATATTGGCCGTAGCCGTGAATGTCATCGGCGTGGACCAGGCCCGGCATCGGCGTGTCTTCGATCAGGGTCGCATTGCTGTCGTCAAACCCTTCGGCGTAGATCCGCATTGTGTCATCGCGGTGGTCATTGGCCGCATTCGGAAACACCACCTGCAACGCGTGGATCGGCGGCGCGAAGCTGCGGGTGAAACTAAAGTTCCACGCATTGCGCTCAGTCAGGATCTGACTCGGTCCTTCGGGACGCGGACGGTCAATGGCGATGCGGATCTGTCCGTTCTGGCGAAAGGTCCGGGCGCGGGCGACGCGGGTGATGGCGTCAAACAAATCGCCGCGCGACATGCCGCCATCGATCGGCAGGTTGAAGGTAAAGTCATTGTCAAAGCACCAGTGCCAGAAACGCGCCAGATCTTCGGCGTTGATCTCATCATCCGGTGTCGGCACCAGCGTGTGGGCGCCCTGCGCCGCTTCCAGCAGCACATCGGCATTATTGGACGTGCGGACCAAGTCGCCGTTCCAGTCCGACAGGGTCGCAAGACCGGGATCAGACGGCCCGTCATAGGTCCGGGCGAGACGGTGCAGCAGGCCGTTCAGCTCGCTGATTTGCCCCGACAGTTGGTCCGAGGCTTTGATCCGGAAGAAACTGGTCGCAAGGCGCGGATCGCGCACGACATCGCCGATTTGATGGGTCGTCAGGATGGCCCAGTTGACCGTGTCGAGCACGTCGGTTTCCGCGCTTTCGGTCGTGGTGCGGCGCACAGAGATGTCGAAGCGCTTGCCGGTCGGCAGGGCGATCGGAATGACGGCTGAGAACGGTTTGAAATCAGAGCGACTAAACACGCGGCCCAGCGACGAGACCCCCGCCGCGCCGAGGCCCGCAACATAATTCGGCCAAGCCGAGCCGATCCCGGAACTGAGAAAGCCCGACCGGCCCGTCCAGCCATAATCGATCGCGATCTGGTCCGCGAGCGCCGGATCATCCGTGCCCAGCGTGGTCCAAGCGTCGACCGTGTCATCATCATTGACGGCCCGAACCCGGACATCCACCCCGACTGTGACGGCTTTGGGATTGCCTTTGTCGTCCTGCGTCCCCAGCCCGCGCGGAAACTGGATCAGGATTTCGGCGTCCGCCGCATCCGCCGCCGTGCGGCGCGTCGTCCAGCCCGTGTCTAGCGTTGCGCCGACGGCGTCCTGCGTAAAATCAGACCGGATCAGCGTCGTCGGCGGCGCGTCCGGGGTCAGTTGGTGCTGGACCTGAATGCCGTCAAATTCACTGATCGGGGTTTCGCCGATGCGCAGATCTTCGACCTCGTAGGATCCAACGCCCCAGCAGACGCCGAAGCGCAACCAAATGTCATCCCCGACCACTTCCTGATATTGCTGCGTGATCAGATCCGGCGTGTAGCGGTGCGAGCCCAGCGTGATCGGGATCGCCGCATTTTGGCGCATCTGGTTGCGGGTGCCGGACAGGCTGTAGGTCGGATCGACTTCCTGCTTCGCCCCGTCACCCAGACCGGGCGGGGGGATCAGAGCATTAATCGCGAGGCTGGCGACCGCCGTGAAGCCTGCGGCGGCAATAGAGGCCGTGAAGCCGGAGCCAAGCGCGGCAATACCGCCCGCCGTGATCCACGTCGCGACGACGACGACGGCGATCAGCAGAACCGTGCGCAGCACTTTGCGGCCCGTCTCCCCGCGCGGACGCAGGGCGACCCGCAGGCGCTGCCCGGCTTTCAGGATTGTCGTCGCCCAATCCGCGCGCGGAACAGTTTCGCCGTCCAGCTCGACCACGGCGAAACTTTGCAACACCGGGTCGCGCAGGTGATGGCGCACGGCGGCGTCAATCGACTGACCTTCGGGCGCGCGCGCGACTTGCGCGGCAGTGAATTTTTCAAAATCAAGGGGGCGCATCAGGCAGCTTTCACACGGAGCGTGGTGGCGGCGGGCCAGTACCAGCCCGTCAGGCGGGAGCCTTTGGCCGTGCGGTAGTTGCTGACCCGGTCCTGCCGGACCTGTCCGCTATCCTGACAGGCATGAACGAACAGACCGCCTTCGGCGTACAGACCGACATGGACCGGAAAGCGCTTGTGCCGGACGATGCCGATGGCCAGTGGGCGGGGCTGGGCCAGCGCAATGAAACGCTGCGCGTCCACCGCGTCCGCCGTCCAGACCGCCACTTGTTTGTGACGCGCGCGGAGCTCACCCGAAACCTCGCCCGCGCGAAACGGCGACAGGTCAAGCCCGGCCTGTTCGGCCCAGACATGTTCGACGAGACCCCAGCAGTCGAACGCATCCGGCCCAGCCGCGTCCAATTCCCACGGTGACCCGATCAGACCAGACTGCCAGCCCACCGGCACGCAGAAAAACGGGAACAGACCAGCCATCAGTCGTGCAGCGCGGGCGTCGTTGCCCGGTCATAATTGAAACTGGAAATCGCAACGCGACTATCGTCACGGACCGCCAAGGTCGCCGTGATGTCGAGCGCGTCAAAATCAATCGCCCCGACCCGCAGGCGCGGGGTGGAACGTTCGACCGTGTCGGGGTCCCCGGACAGGACGATATCGACCCGGGCTTGAATATCGGCGTCCGCGGGCAGTAGTTTGATCGCCTGGGTGATGCGGCGATCGACATTATCCATCCGCAGACGCGGCGCCGTGCCCGCCAGACCTTGGGCGGGCGGAACGTAATCAAACCCCCACGCCAGATAAAGCTCGCCGTCGCTGATGATGTCTTCCTCATTGGCGACAAAGCGCAGGACGCCCGGGTCAAAGCCGTCAAATTCGTCAATATCGACAAAGTCAAAGTCGGCACATTCCAGCCGCAGCAGCGGCAACCAGACATCCGTGTCTTCGCTTGCCGTCATGGCTTCCAGCCCGGCGCGGGTCTTGGCGATTTTGGGCAAATCGGTCACGACACAGACGCCCGCAAGCTGGCAATCGTCACGGTCACGCGCATCCGCCCGCCCGGCGCGGGCACAGCGGGCGGGTAGGCGCGGCCATCATTGATCACAAATTTGGACGGGCGCAGCACGGCGGCTTCGGGCGGTTGCCAGTCAAACCAGAGGGTCCCATCGACAAGGGTCTCGCGCACCCAGACTTCGAACAACAGCCATTCCGCCCAAGGCAGATTGAACGGCACGGTGCGTTCTTCCCACGCCGCGGTTGATTTGGGGCGGCGTTTTTCGGAACTCCCCGGGTTGGACACATCGACATTGGCAGGCGGGCTGTAGGCGTAGCCATCGCGTAACACACGGGTGCCGGCGGCGCGGATATCGGCGGGGAAAGCGGGACGGGTCATGGGCGGGGGTCCGGGCGGGGCCTAGCTGTTCCGTCGGCCCGTCGTGGTCGGAAGAAGGCCGTAGCGATCCTTCAGCCGACGATCGCCGCGCGGGCCGGAAAAATAGCCGTCGATCTGTTGGTTCACCATATTGCCAATCATGATGCGGAGCTGGCGATTGCCCTGCGCGTCGGTGCTTTCTTCGCGTTTCACGGGTTCCCCCGACGCGTTGATGATTTCAACATGGACCTGCGGCGCGGACGGGCCCGCAGGCGCGGACGCGAACAGGGCCGACATGTCGATGACGGGCATGGGCGCAGCGGGCGGCATGTCAATCCGGGCTTCGACGGGGGAGCGGATGGCGCGGATCAGGTCGCGGTTATCGCTTTCCGAGAAGATCCGTTCCTGCCGGCGGACGACGGCAATGGTTTCGTCGCGCCCAAGACGGGATCCGGCCCCCAGCTGCCGTGTGCGTTTGGGGCGCGACGGGCTGTGTGTGCCATCGTGGAAGACGCCTGCGAGAACGGAGCCAATGGCGTCGCCGAACCCCCCGCTGCCAAAAATCCCGCCGAGAGCGTCCGAGCCTTCGAGGGCTTTTGAAATCACGTCGCCGAGGATCGACAAAGCCGCCTCCCCGAAATCTTCAAAGGATTTGATATTGCCGCGCAGCGCGTCTTGGATCAGCGAATTGACGCCTTCGAATTCACGGCCCGCAGCCGAGGCTTCGCGCAGTCCTTTTTCATATTTTTCAAGATAGGTCGCCGCTTCATCATCGGACAGGCGGTCGCCCAGCGCTTCGATAATCGCCTTTTCCGCATCGATCTTGGCTTGAATGACGGCTTCCGCGCCCATCGCCGCTTCGCGAATGCGCGTCTCTGCCGCGTCCAATGTCTCCCCAAAGCTGTCGCGTTCCAATTCATCGGTCAGGGCTTTTTTGCGATTGGCGAGGATTTTGGCGAAGTCCCCGTCCGAGAGTTTGCCCAGTTCCTGCAGGCGGTTCAGCTCGGCCAGTTCCTGATTATAGCGCGCCATCGGGTCGAGCGTGTCCAGCAGCGCGGAATTCAACTGCCGCTTGGCATCATCAACGCCGAGCAATTCATCCCGATAGGCCGCGAGCGCGGCCCGGACCTGATCATTGGACAGCGCGCCCGCGTCTTGCGCGGCTTTGAGTTCCAGCGCCCGCGCATTGAGCTTGGCCTGCATTTGCTCGGTCTGGGTCATCAGCGACAGGCCGACCTCGGCGGCGCGTTGTTCGATCACGACCTGCGCGCGGCCGGCGTCGGTCTGGGCGCGCACGGTGTCGGTGTATTTTTTCAGGGCGGCGTCCGCGTCGGCGCGGTCGAGGGTGCCACGGGCGACCAGATCATTCAGCTCGCGTTCCTTTTGCGCGACGAGGCCGGAGATATTGCCCAGCGTCGCCAAGACCTGCGCGGCGCGTTGGCGGGCCGCGTTGAGTTCATTTTGGGCGGCCGTGCGCTCCGCTTCTGTGGGGCCGCGCGGTGTGGCGGGATCAGCGGCAGGTGTTGGATCCAAGACGGATTGGGATCCGCCGAGGCCGAACTGCGCCCCGACCGCCGCGTCGGCCGCGGCAAGCCGCTCGCGCTTTTTGATCAGGGCATCCAGCTCACCCTGAGCCGCTTGGGCGCGCGCCGTAAAGTTGCCGAGAAACACCGAATCGCCGCCGAAACCTTCCGCCGCTTCATTCAGGCGGTTGACCTTTTGGGTGAGTGTGATGATTTCGTCGTCCAATCCTTCGGGTGGGAACAGCCCGACCAGAAATTCGGACGCCCGCGCCTTCAGCTGGGACCCTGAGAGGCCGAGATCAGACAGGCGCGCCGTCAGACGCAGGGCCGCAGCCTCGGCCTTTTGACTATTGGCTGTGATGTCCTGCGCCATCTGTTCATATTTTGGCAGCAGGTCGCCGGAAATGATCAAGCCTTGCGCCTTGTAGGCGGCGGTGGTGTCTTCGATTGATCCCTTCATCATCAAAATTTCACGACCCGCCGCGATATTGCCGTCGCCAAATGTTCGGACCAAGATCGTGTTGCGTTCCGCTTCTGTGCCCGCATTGCGATAGGCATCGCGGATGAGATCGATCCGTTGGGATGTGGTGGTCGCGAGGCGCACCTGTTCGACCAATTCAGGGTTAATCTGCCTCACAGCAGAATAAAACTCCCCCGTGCCAAGCGTGGCCTCTGACAGCGTCTTTTGCGCCGTGGCAAAGGCCGCGTCGGTCGAGTTTGTCGCGACGCCGAGGCGTTCCATTTCGAGGCGGAGGGCTTGGAACTGTTCCGGGTCGAGTTCCAGCTGCTCTGCCGTGCGGCCCATTTCCGCCGCCGTCATGATGAATTGCTCACCTGCGGCTGACATTTGTTGCAGGCCGAGGACGGTCGCGGCAAAGCCGGCACCCGCCACGATGCCAACCGGCCCGATCCCTTTGAGGGCCGAGCCGACGGGTCCGAGGCGACCGAGCATGTCGTCGGCGCTACGCTTGACGTCCCCCATGACATTGTCGACGGCTTTCAGGCCGGGCTTGGCCCCTTTCGCGGCGCGGTCAATATCGCGCAGGGCTTTTTTGCCAGCCTTACCCGCGCCTTCCAGCGCGGCGCGCACGCCTTCGTCTTTGGCGACGAGGCGCAGGACCATATCGGCTTGGTTACGCGACATTATTGCCCTTTCGAGAGATCCGCCGCGCCCATGAGTCCGCCCTGTTCAATGGCGTCGAGCAGGGCATTGACCGCCCAGCTGGGCGTGTCGGGGTCAATCCAGTCGGAGAGCTGCTGCCGGGCTTCGGTGCGGTTGAGCGACCAGCGCATCGGCGCGCCCATGGGGATTGACTGGAACGTCCAGCAGCCGCGACGGTCGGCAATGGCGAGCGCTGCGCGGCCCAGATCATCCGCGAGCGGCCAGTCAAAGCGCGGACAGCGCGAGCGCCCATCGGCGCAGAGGCCACCCGTGGCGCAGGGCGCACCAATGTCGACGCAGCCGTCACAGTCTAGGGGGCCGGTGCCGAGTTCGTGTCGGATCCGGCCCCGGATGGCTTTCCCAGCGTTTCCACCGTAAACACGTCCGCCAATGCCAGCTCGAGGAAGTCGTCCTGATAATCCTTTTGCCGGAACAACCACGCCAGATCCGCGCGAGTTACGGAAATCAGGCGGGGCGGGTCGATATCCCCATTTTCGACACCTTCAACCGTCGGTGAGAGGCGCAAAGCAAGAGCCACGGCGAAAAGGGCAGTTGAGAAAGCCCGCAGATCCCGTTCACCATTTGCGACGCGGGCGATGATCTCTGACAAACCCATTTCCGCCATGCCAAAATCGTTGGCCACAGCCTCTGCGCCAATGATTTGGACGAACCAGCCCGCCGCCGTTTCACGGGCGACGTCACGGTCCATGGAGGTCGCACGCGCAAATGTCAGCTTACCCGCTTCCGGCCCCTTCCCAATTGTTAGGACCGCCGGCCCTGCCGATGTCAATCGTACAGCCATTAGTAGCTGGCCAGCGAATTGATGAGGGTGATAGTCATGGCCGACCCGTTGTTGCGTTCCGCCGTGGCGGTCAGCGACAGTGAGCGAAGCTTGTCATCTTTGGCGGAATAGACGGGCGGGATTTTCGCCTGCGGCAGGCTGATCGCGATGGAATGATTGCCCGCCGCCGTGCCGGTCAGGGTCAGGGCCTTGGCCGTGTTTTCATTGTCGAACAGGGCGCGTTGCGCTTCATTGACGTGGCGCAGGCTGACCTGCAGCGAGGCTGTGGGGTCGCCGACGTAGGACGCGCCGATCGCGTCGCCGCCATCGACATAACGGTCCGTGCCGATATCGGCGGAATAGTTGAGCGTGGCCGAGAGCAGCCGCCCGACATTGGTGCCGTCCATCGCCACGGTCCAGGCCTTTTGCGGCACGAACAGACGCGTCGGCGGGGCGGTCGCCGCAGCGACGCCCGCCGTGATGGTCGCGGTCGGGACCTGCACCATGTCGCGGGCGACAGTGGTGAAGTCACAGACCTGTCGGCCACCGCCTTGGGCGATCGCCAGCGCGAGGCTGCCGACGACGCAGCTGTCGATCACGCGCGCGCCTTCCGGGTCCTGCAACAACAGCGTGCCGATTGGCAGTTGGGATTTGCCGGAGGTGAAGACATGCTGGTACCGCCCGCCCGTCAGATCGGTGCTGGTCGGCGCGCCGAGCAGATAGGCGAGCCAGAAGCCGATTTCATTGAGACAGAGATTGGTTTTGAGCGGCGGGGTGACGGTGATGTCGCCGAACACGACCTCCCCCTGATCGATCGCGCCGTCCACATCCGCGCCGCCATATTCGCGTTCTTGAATCGGATCGCGGGGTTTTTGTGGGTCGAAGTCGGTGAAGTGGAGCGCCTGCAGGCCGGTGTAAGTCGGCGTGCCGAAGGCGGCCTGCGGGGCCAAGAAAAACGCCGTTTCCGGGTCGCGCGGGAAACGGGGGGTCAGGTCAGCATCGGTGATGGGCATGGGAGGGTCCTTTTAAAACAGGCGAAGAGAAGGGGCGCGTTAGCGGGTCGGAAAGCCCGCGATGGCGCGGTCACGGGTCGTGGCGCGGCGGGCCCCTTCCGGGGCATCGCCGGGTTTGACGCGGCGGATCACGCCATCCGGAAAGACGAAATCGACAGGTTTGACGACCTTTGGGGTGGGTGTTTTTTTGTCAGGCATCGGGGGTGGTCCTTTCAGGTCAGGGGGCAGGTCAGGCGAACAGGGTCTGGGCGTCGAGGATGAGATCGACGGGGATGGAGGCGGACAGGGCCGCGCGGTCGCCGAGGTCAAATTGCATCAGCTCCACCTCACCGACCGACAGATCGAGGAAGGCGGGATCGGGATTGCGCTGCGCGGCAGTCAGAATGGCCCCGATCTGGCTCAGAACATGGTCGAACACGGGGGCGCACCAATCGGTCAGCGTGCCGGACGTCACGACCGACCAGTCAATGACGAAGGCGGGGAAGACTTCGGCGCCCGTGCCGCCGAGATAGGCCTCACCGGACAGTTTTTCGGACAAGACGGCGAGCCGTGTTTCAATCGTGGTTTCGCCGTCCCAGCGTTCATCAATCGGATTGTCGATCTTGACGCCCAAGACGAGCGGCGCAGCCTTGACGCCCGGCCAGTCCGCACTGTCGGGGGCGTAGGCCGCGCGCACATCGGCACGGCCGCCGAAATCATGGGATGACAGGAGCGCCGCGAGCGCCGCTTTGGCCGCGCGGCGCGTGTGGTTCGCGCCGGTGTAGGCAATGGCGGATGCGGGTGTGTCGGTCATACCCGCACCGCCGTGTCGCGTTCGGAGAGGGCCATTTCCTGTTGGATGTGGAAGGCCAAACGGGCGGGATGTCGGCGCGCGGCCTTAGCGAGAATTTTACGGCTGTCGAGACGGCGGCGGGCTTTGTGGGATTTGATGAGGGTGAAGACCGGCACATCGACAAATTCGCCTTTATTGATCCGCGGACCCTGTCGGCGCTTAAGCGGTTTGAGGGATTTCACCTTTGAAAGATTACCGGCTTCTGAGCGCCGCAGACGGGCGACCATCAGATATTGCCCTTTGGCCGTTCGCGTGAGCCGCAGGCTGTCATTGCCAAACCGTCGCCAGAAGGCTTCGATCTTTGTTTCCCCCATCCGCCCGCGCAGGTTTTCGGCGGGGCTGCCCGTGATGGGAATGGGTAAGAATTCCGAAAACTGCGGGCGAACCGTCGCGCCATCCGCATGACCCGAGGCAATCTTCGGGGCCTTTGAATAGATGAGCACACTGGGTTCGTAGGATCGTCCACCCTTTGGATGGACATCGGCCCGCATGGTGAAAGCAATCCGTTTGCCGAGGCCAGACTGCATCACGTCGCGACGCAGTTCCATCTTCGTCTGATCTGCCGTGACCTTTGATCCACCCGCCAAGCCCGAGATGTAGGCATTGGTGCGGGAGGCGAATGTCTTTTGCAGATCGCCGCGAATGGCGAGGTCAAAATCAGTCATGATCAGACGAGGTCCGCGTCCGCGACGTCCGGCGCGGCGGAGAGTTTGAGCAGGCGCTGATGCCCGCCGCGCCCGAAGGACAGCGGATCGGCATCGACGTCAAAGGCGGTATGGCCATCGAAGGTCCGGTCATCCGCCAATTCCAGCCGCGACCCCGTGAACGGCGCTGTCAGGCCGGTCAGGTCCGTCGTCTGGATCTGGCAGCCATAGCCCTTGATCCGGGCCTCAAAGGCCGCGCCGTCCACCCCCTCTTCCGCCTCTGACACGCGCATGATCACAGTGAGGCGGGTCGTGGTTAGATCTGATTGGATCAGATCGGCTTTGATACCGCTGTGTCCGTAGAGCACGCCGAGGTGGCGGGCGACGGCGCGGTCGCGAGCGGTGGGGGTGGACATGGCCGGAAGGGACCGAAGGAAACCGGGGGGCGCTTTATTCGCCCGCCGCCGCCTGTTCTTTCATAAGCTGCACCGCCGCGAGGCAGTCGGCCAGCGTTTCGGCCTGCGCCCCCTCATCCACGCCGTCATTCCAGCCGTCGATGAAGGTTTGGATCTTGGCTTCGGCGTCCGACAATTCTGCTCGCGCCGATGTCAGAGCAGCCTCATGGCTTTCCACCTGATCTTCGAGGGTCTTGATGCGCTTCGCGGCGGCTTTGGTGGACGCGGTCTTTTCGCTCGCAGCCGTGACCTCGTCCTGAGACGCGGCCTTGAGCGCCTTATTGACGGCGGATTTTCCACCTGCGTCTTTCAACAAAGCCATGGCGTGATCGTCCTTCGTCGCGCCTGCTGCGGCGGCGCGGATAATCGCGTCTTGATCCATGCTGTAGGTGATGCCTGCTTTGTAGCGCAAGTTGGTGACGGGATCGAACCAGGTGTCGATGATAGCGGTTTGCATGGGGGTTCCTTTCAGGAGGGGGGATGGGCGATGACAGTCTGAAAAACCCCGCCCACGCCGCGCGAAGGTAACGCGGACAGCGGGCGGGGTTTAACCGAATGTCGCCGGATGGCGGATTACGGCGCGGCGCCCGCGCGGACTTCGACCAAGACTTCTGGACGGTTACAGAGCGGGATTTTGCAGCTTTCCACATCCATCTCGACGCCGCGATCGCGCGACAACTCTTCGGCATAGACATGGATGGATTGCGTCGGCGCAAGATTGACGGCGCTCATCCGTTCAGGCGGGGCGTCATATTCTTGGAACGTGTTGATCGTCCCTTCGGGGAAAGCGTGACCCTTGCCCGCATCGATATAATCGACCGTCGAGCCATCGGCGCGGACGCCCTGCCCGGTGTAGCTTTCGAAGATAGTGTTTTCGAGGATGACCTGACGCTGGGCATTGGGGTTGCCCGCCGTTGCCCGCGACATTGCGATCTGATTGAGCGCCGCGGCGTGGCCTTCGAGATAGACTTCATATTTTGGATGGCGCTTAATTTTGCGAACGAAGTCAGCGGCCGCCAGAACGCGCGGCCCTGTCGTCACATCGCCATTGAGGTTTGTGGCAATATGATCTTCCAGCTCTTCGATCTTCGCAAAGATATCTGAGTTGGCATTATCGAGATCAAAGTAGATGATCTTCTTGGCGATGCCGAATTCATCGAAGAGATCATACATTTCATCACCCGTGCCCGGATCCATCACGACACCTTTGAGGGCGGACATGCGCAGGAATTCATGGGTTTCGTCATGCGGCTGACGTGTTTCCAAAAGACGGCGATTATAGGCTTCCGCCATACTGCGCAGCTGTTCCGGTCCAGGTTGAAAGGCAGTGAAGCCTTGAATGTCGGACGGGGTGAGTGTGTCTTCGGTTTTGAAGGTCGGCACGTCGAACGTCACGAAAGAATCTCGCGCGCGGTTCAGACGCTGCCCCGGCCCTTGGCGAGACACGGAGGACAGCAGTGTGACGCGGTTATTGCGGCGCAAAACGGTAACATTGGTTGTCGGAACGCCGCGCGGCGCGCCGAAGACGCCAAGTTCGCCGACGCGGGAATAGAGGTTCGGCAGGCGGTTAACCGCCGCGCCGATTGTGGTGACTGAGAAAGGGGCTGGGGTAGCGGGCATGATAGGATCCTTTTGGAAGTGTCGGGTCTATGAAAAGAGTGCGACCCGACAAATCGGATCGCGGTTGAGGGACGGGGCCGTTAAGCCGGCAGCCCGTCGACGAGTTTGATGCCCGCAGCGACCATCGCTGTTTTGAGCGTGGTCGTCTGACCCGCATCTGCGGGGAAGTCGATTTCCTTGGCGTTGGCCAAGGCTGGCCCGCCTTCGAGCGTGCTGATCGGGACCGTCGCGCCGGGCTGCACCTCGACATGCGTCAAGCAGAGGCCGGTGAAGGCGGCGGGGGTTCCTGTGTCAAAAACGGCCGGAGTCGCGCCGCCCGTCATGATCGTGCCGGGTTGAAGCGTGACGACGCTGGCGCCGCCATTGGTGAAAGTCCGATTTTCCCGGCTGATTTCAGGATTGGGATCGGATTTGAGCATCGCGCCTAATTCGCGCGGGGTTGTGCCTGTCGTGGTTTGCATGATGGAGTCCTGTATCTAGGGGGCTGAGTGATGGAGAGCGGGTCGCCTAGGCGGCGTGACCGGCCCGTTTGTGCATGGAGGCCGCGCTGGCGATCTGCGCCTGTTCAAAAGCCGAGACTTTCGGTTTCCCGCTACCCGAGCTGCCAATGTTCGGGTCGGGGACGCCTGCGAGGCGACTGCCGGTGGCTTTGCCGGAGGCGGCGAGGATGCGTTGGGCATTATCGACCGTCATGCCGGGGGTGATGGACAGGGCAGCGGCCTGTTGTTCGCGGCCATTGGCCTCTTTCAGGCCTTGGATCGCCTGGGCGGTGGCGGGGTCGATGGCGTCAGTTTTAGCCGCCTTGGCCGCTTTGCGCCGTTTGGGTTTCGCGGACGCCTGTGTGCCCGCTGTCACCGCCGCTGTCGCTTTGCGGGCGATGCGGGTGGCCACGACGCGGGCGGACGGGGCGTCCTCTGACTCATCATCCTCGGCGGCGTCCATGTCCTCATCCGACGCCGCTTCGACGGGTTCGTCTTCGTCTTCGGCCTCTTCCTCCATCGCGTCTGTGTCTTCGTCGTCTGTCATGGCATCGACGTCTTCGTCGTCCATGGCGGCGACGGTTTCGTCGGTTTCCGTTTCCACGGCGGCGGTCAGGGCCGTGCGGTCAAGGCCGGGGGTTTCGGCCATGGCGATAGACGCGGCAGAGGCACAGAGCAGCGCGGACAGAGAGGCGCGGGCACGCAGGGTTTTGATCGACATTGGGGTCTCCTTGGCTGTCGAGGTGATGACCGGAGACATTCCGGCGGGTGACGAAGCCGATTGATCCGGGGGATCAATTGGCGAGGAACCGTTCGGCTTTGCCGGACGGCGGCGCGCTGTCGGTCGGACAGCGGATTTGGGTTTGGACCCGCCGCCGGCCCCAGCATCAGCGGGCGCGGGATCGGCGGGCACATCATGCGGGCCATTGTCGGCAGAGGCTGGTGGGGTGGCGGCGAGATCGGCGAGACGCGCCAAAGCGGCGGCGCGAGTCATTTGGCTGTCGGCGAGGCCGTGGGCAATCGCGTCATCGGTCAGGAAATATCCGGCCTGAAGGTCGCGCACGGCATCGACAGTGAGGCCGCGCGCGATTGCAACGCGGTCAAAGAACATGGCCCCGAGCTTGTCAATTTCGGCTTGGGTTTCGGCCAGTTCCTGTTCACCCAGCGCCAGTTCGGGATGGCCGAAGGCTTTGCGGGTGCCGGTGGTGAAGAAATGGGTCGCGAGGCCTTTGTCGGCGTCGCGCGCGGAGGTGTCGAGACGGCCATAAATGACGCCGATCGAGCCGATCATGGCGGTCAGCGCGCCGTGCAGTTCGGTGGCGGCGCAGGCCACGGCGTAAGCGGCGGAACAGGCGAGCCCGTCGGTGAAGGCGACGATGGGTTTGTCCGCTGACCAATCGCGGATCCGGTCCGAGAGTTCAAAGCAGCCATTGACCATGCCGCCGGGGCTGTCGATATCGAGGAAAATGCCGAGGCAAGCGGGATCGGCCATGGCGGCTTCGATATCCGCCGTGATGCGGTCATAGCCATCGACACAGAGTTCGCCGCAGAGGATTTCGGCACGGTTGAGCAGTGGGCCGTGGATGGTGATCTGGGCGAGATAGGGCTCCGCCATCGATGTGGCGGGTCGCGACGCCAGTGGCAGGCGCGCCGCGGGATGGGTCGCCGCCAGCCCGGCGATGTCACCGGAGTATGCGCTGGCGGCGACGTCTTCGGGATCCGGCAGGGCGGACCCGATCCCGAAAACAGATTTCAGCAGCGACGGCTTGTTCGCCCCGCGGCGGTGGGCCCTGTCAGCGAGCCGTCCGGCGCGGTCCGAATAGGCCTGCGCCAGCATCGACTGCATTTCGGGCACGACGGGCGCGTGCAGCAGCAGCGGGCGGCCCGTGAGGGTGAGATGCAAAGGAATCGTCATCAGTCAGTGCGCCCATCGTTCGGGTTGGTGGGGGCGAGCGCGCCTTCGCGGATGGACGGATCGAGGCCGGCGTCGGCCATCATGTCCATTTCGTCGCGCATGGTGCGAATGCCGTCTTCAAAATCTGCGCCTTGGGACGCCCAGATGGCCGTGCGGGTCGTGAGCTGGCCTTCGAGGTTGAGCAGGTTGGCTTTGGCTTCTTTTTCCGGATCAATTTGACCGCGCGCGGGACCGATAAATTCGCCGCGCACCCAGGCCGCGGGATTGTCCCAGAGCGGGGCGCAGTGATCCGGTACATCGAGCAGGCCGCGGTCTTCGGCTTCGTCGATCAGAGCGAGCACGATCGGCACGGCGATTTGCGCGCCAAAGTCAGAGCGTTGGACCGCGACCTGTTGCCAGACTTCGTTGAACACACCGCGCAGCGTGGAATAGTTGAGACCGCGATAATTGCCCGTGATTTGGCCTTCGAACAGGCCGAGATGGGCAGCAGTGGATTGCATCATGGTTTGGTAGAATTGATCGAACGCGGAGGCGGAGCGCGGCACGGTGTTGAGATCCACACTGTCGCCGGGCATCAAAACGGGAATGCGGGTGCCTTGGAATTCGACAGGGCTTTCGGCGTAAAACGCGGTGCGCGCGTCCTGGAAGCTGGACAGGTTGACGCCGGAATTGTCCGACACGCCGAGGATTTCGGCGACGGATTGCGGATCAAAGCCCGACCGCACAAACGCGCCGAACAAGGCATTGATCAGCGCGGTTTGCAGTTCGGCCGATTTGTACTGGCCGATCATGATGAAGGTTTCGATCAGCGGGCCAAAGGCGGAGACGCCGCGCGCCTGCCCCGGCTGCGTGGTTTCAAACCCGTGAACGACGACCGGGCGGCCATAGGCGGCATTGCGGGGGACATAGTCCCAGATCAGCGTGTCGAGCGCATTGGTCGTGAAGTCACCGGGGTGGCCGCGTTGAATGTGATAGCCGATCGCCGCGCCGTCATCATCCAGCGCCACGCCTTCGCGCAGGTTTTTGGTATCGAACGAGCCGTTGGGATTGGACAGGCGGTCCGTATCGACGACATTGAGCGTGGTTTGCAGAACCGGGTTCCAGCGGTCACGCAGGTTGAGGACGCCGAGCGTTTCGCCCGCCGTTTTCCATTCGCGCCACATCAGGCGGAGCATCCCGCCAAAATCATGGCGGCGGGACAAATCGCAACGGCGCAGCGGATCCGTCGCCCATGTCGCGATCAGCCGTTCAATCGAATCGCCGAGGGTTTTGGCCTCGTCCTTGGTGATCCCGAGCGCGCGGGCATTGGGCAGCGAGCGGAAGCGCCAGCCGGAGCCAATGACCATGCCGACGGATTGGCGCACGCCGGTGGCGGCTTCGGGTTCGTCGCGGACCAATTGGCGCGCGCGGTTGGAAATCGTCTGGCGTTCCCAGCGATTGGCCGCATTGGCCGAGAGCGTGGGCGCGCGGAACAGGGAAAGTTCCTGCGTACTGCCGCCCGCGCCCCGGTGCGCGCCGCGCCCGGACATTGATAGTGCTGCGGCGTGGCGGGAGGCGGCGACGTCGGCGCGGGTCACGGCGCTGCCATCGGGCTTGATCAGGCCCGTTGGGGAGGTTGGGTTGGGAAGGGTCATGGCGGGTTAGCCCAAAATCCTATCGACGTCCCACCGGGCCTGCGAGGGGCCCGCGACGGCGGGCGGGCCGGATTGTGTCGGTCGCGGTTTCGCCCAACACGACCGCGCAAGACAGCGACCGATAGTCCGCTTCCCATTCGCGCAGCTGGGCTTCGATCTGGGCCACGGAGGTGTTGGCGAAGCGGGTGACGTCCGGCCCGGTTTGGACCATCACGGCCATATTGCCGAGCCGTTTGTCGGCCAGCGCCTGACGCGCGGCGGCAATGTCGGTTTTGAGCTGTTGGCAGGTTTCGAGCTGGCTCATGATTGACGATCCCCGCCGGATTTGTTCAGCGGTTGGGTCGCGCCTTTGTTCATGGCGATTTGTTTTTTCATCCAGTCCGGCATTTTGCGCCCGTCGCCGGCATCTTTATCGGATTGGCGCGGCAGCGGGGCGGGTGCGGTGGATTCGTCGCGCGCGAGCCGTTCGAGCGGGGTGAGGTCTGCGGCGGCGCTGTCGAGGGCTTCGCGCAGGAACAGCGTTTCCCAATCGTCCGACGTCATGCGGAACAGGCCGAAGTCAATCGCCATGGCGAGATTATAAACCGCGAGGTCCAATTGTTCATTGGCCTGGGCGCCATTGCGGACCCATTGTTCATGGTCACGGACTTTGTCGACGATCAGGGACTCCGCCGTCAGCTGCCGCGTGAATTCGCTATCGACTTCATCATGCAGGAAGAGGTGGAAGCCTTCGCCGACGTCGCCATTGTCATAGGCGAGCAGCGCATTGGCCAGACCGACATAGATGGATTTTTTGAGCAGATGGGTGTTGAGCAGGGTCAGCGGCACACGCATCGTCGTTTGTCCGTCGCGTTTGAGCCGTCCGCCCTTGCGGCTTTTTTGCAGGGGCGGTTCGAAGCGGGCTTTGGGTCCGGTCATGCCCTTGATGCCGATCACGTCCGGATTGCCGAGAATGAAGCGGTAGGCATATTGGGTGTCCTGCCCGCCCGTATCAGTCCCGAAGCGGCGCGCGGTTTGCGGACGCAGGTGTGCCGAGCCATATTCGCGCGCGAACACGGCGCGCAAGTCCCGCCAGCCCGCCGGTTGCATCGGGTCTTTGTCGATGATGCCGTGGTCGATACACGCCGTGCGCGGACCGGGGCCCCAGGCATAGGTTGCCCATTCGAAGCGGTCGCCCTGCAGGTCGGCGGCGGAGGTCAGGAAGCCCGCCCAATTGGGGACGATGGTGCGGCGGACGGGCGAGGTTTTGATATTGGGCGCGCCGCCCGCCATGGCGAGCAGTTTTTCATCATCCGGCGTGTCCATTTCCGCATCGTAGGCTTCGCCGAGGATCTGTTGCGTGAAGGCGATCATCTTGGCCGGGTTGCCTTTGGCCTGACGGTATTTGCGGTGGATGATGTCCCAGGTTGAAAAGGGCGAAATCAGCTGATGAACGTGGAAGGACTTGTCGCGGCCTTCGCAGTCGCGAGATGTGGCGGCATCAATCTGATCCGCCGGGATGACGCCTTTGATCCGTGTGTCGTCGCCGCCTTGATCTGGCGTGTCTTTTTTATCCGGAGCGGAGGCCGGAGCGGGATTGTCGGGATTGGCCGAGACGAATGTGGGGACCCAGCGCCCGCGCGCATTCATGGCGCGTTTGTGGCTGTGCCCGATCAGGGCGCCGCAGCAGGGCGGGGCCAGATCAACGCGGGCCGTGGTGCCCGATCCGGTGCGGGTGAGTTGCGAGAAGTGCGGGATGAACCAGTCGGCACAATGCGGGCATTCCCATGCCCAGCGGCGTTGGTCGCCCGCGTTGTAATGGTCCGTGACGCGGCAAGAGCCGATGCGTCCGGGCGTGGACGGGATGACGGTTTTGAGCGCTTCGCCGTAGGTCGTGCCACGGGCTTGGGCCTGGTCAAAGGCGTCGCCGCGATCATCATCGGGATCCGGCAGATCCCATTCAGAGATTTCTTCGCACAGGATGAAGCCGACTGTGATCATTTGCAGGTTGGCGGTGGCGTTGGCGGACGCGACCTGCAGGAAGCCGTCGCGGAATTTCTTGCGGGTTTGGGAACTGCGTTTTTCACCGTGGCGGGAATAGACGCGGCGGGCCAATTGCGGGGTCGCCGCGATCATCGGTTCCAGTTTCAGCTCGGCCCATTTGGAGGCTTCGTTATGGGTCGGCAGCACGGCGAGGATGCCCATCGGGGATTCTTCGATGATGCGGCCGATGGCGTTGAGCGCGACTTCGGATTTGCCGGATTGGGCGCTGCCCGGGATGGCGACGATTTGCGACGGGTCTTGGGGTCCGCAGGCGTCCATGATGTCGTTGAGGTAGGGCACGCGGTGCGGATCCCACGGACCGGGAAAGCGGGTGCCGCTTTCTGACGTCATGACGCGGGTGGTGCCCGCCCAGTCCGAAACAGTGGATTGCGTTTGCGGGATCGCGGCTTCGGCGAAGCTGGCGACGAGCACGGAGGCACAGACAAGGCCGGAGAGGATGCGGCGGCGGGGGAGCGTGAGCAGACGCATCAGGCGGCGGCCTCTAACAGCTTCGCCGTTTCGGTTGGATTGTCGCGCAAGTGGGCGGCGGCGGCGGTGAGATAGTCGAACCGCAGGCGCGTCGCCGTCGGGGCGTCGTCAGCCATTTCGGCGAGCAGCTCCGTCAGGGTGGCGGAGACGGCGAGCAGAGCCGCGGCGAAGGTTTCGCGGATGGCGGCTTGGGTCTGGCGTTTCTGTGCGTCGCCAAGGCCGAGCACGGAGATGACGCGGTCGGCGGTATCGGACAAAGCGGGACCCAGCAGGTGATCTTTCAGGACGGTGAAGGTCTCGGCGGCGGCGGCTTCGGTCTGGGCGAGGTCGACCAGCTCGCCTTTGGCTTTGGCGAGGGCGAGTTCTTCGCGTTCGGCCTGCGCGTTTTCTTTGCGCGTTTTGGCGCTGCGGGCGTTGTCGAGCGAGGCAGGGCTGTTGGGAGCGTCGGTGGGCGCGGGCGCGGGTTGGGGGTCGGTGTTGAGGTGCTGGCCGCGCTGGACCTCGCGGGTGAAGGACTGGCGGGCGGCGGCGATCTCGCTGAACTTGACGGCGCGGCGCTTGCCTTTGGGGTAGGTCGGCAGGTCGTGGCGGGCGATGTAGTCCGTGATGGCCTGTCGGCTGACTTTGGCACCTTCGGACACACTGAGCCGCTGGGCGCAGGCGGTTATGGAGATCAATGGTTCTGACATAAAGCGGTGGGCGGCGAAGCCCGGTGGAAAGCGCAACCCTGAATGCGGGAAACGCAACCCTTTTCAAAAAATCCGTAGACTGGAAAATAAATTGCCTAAGGCCCACCATTTACCAGCAGGCCCCGAGGAAGGACCCAAACGGCCTTTTTAGTCGCAATTTCCCAGGATGCCTGATCTACACGATGACTCGGGCCCGCCCGTCAAGAGTAAAACCGCACAAGCTCATCCAACGCCACTTCGAGCAGCCCCACAGCATAGCTCCGCTGCTGCTTATCCCCCGCATATCCAGACCCAGCCCCCGCCGCCGACAGACTCACACCATCGATCAGCACCGCCTTCGCACACGCCGCCGGCAGCGGACGCATCGCCGTCATCGCATCCGCCGCCCGCTGCCGCGCCGCCTGCCCGGACAACGCCCGACCTTCATCCCAACCGCCGCCGCCCTGCACCCGCTCGCCATAATTGACCGAGCCACTGCGCAGATAGCCCGTCCGATAATCGATAATAAACCGCGCCGCCGCACTCCCCATCGCACGGCTCACCCGCCCGCGATCCATAAGAACCCGCACCGCTGGCGGCAAAGCCTCGGCCAACCGCGCCGCCTGACCGTCAAACGGCTTAGCCGACGCCGCCGCGTCCTGCCCGTGAGCCCGCCACGCACTCCGCCGCTTCTTAAACGCCGTCACCGTCTCGCCCGGCGCGCGCCGATCCCGATAATCGCCCCACTCCGCCGTGATCGCGACCGCCCGCATCACATTGCCCAACCCGCTCATGCGCTCACCTTTCCACGGATCAAACGATCCACCGCCCGCCCATCCCGATCCAACCGATCATAGAGCCGACCCAACGGCACAGACCGCCGCCAAGCCAACCGACCCGGAAATAACGCGACACTGTTTTCACCCCTCACGACACTGTTTTCGAATATCGCGACACTACTTATAAGCTCTTGTTCCTGTTCGCTTTTTTTAAAGGTCAATAGAAAAAAACACCCAAAACAGTGTCGTGTGTCGCCATTCCCAAAAAGCATTCGCAAATTATCTCCCTCAATCGGTAACTCGGACGCCGCATCGACGGGCAGTGGGGAAAAATAAAGTTCCGCAAAGTGGCGACACTCGCGGCCTTGACAAATACAAACACCACTGTGGCCTGACAATATCCGCCCCTTCGGGAAGACAGCAGGCGAAACAGGGCGACACACATCCGAATATCGCGACACCAAATCCATGCCGGATTATACGATAAACGATAAATTGTGGCGACGTCGCCCCGGTGCGCCCTTCCCTGTCTGCCCATCACAAGGGGGCGGGGGCAGGAAAAAGGGCGTCGATAAGGGGGGCTAGGCTGGGGGAGCGGGGGCGAAATCGGGCCAAAACCGACCCAGGTCGCACAAAAAAGCCCGGATCAGCAGAGCCAATCCGGGCGATAAGGGGGGTTAGACGCGGCGACGCGCAGCAGGGTGGCGAAGCGCGCCGCTATCGATGCTGAACGCCCGGATTGGGTACACCCACGACGGGCGACGCCGCCTCGATGATGGCCCAAATACGGTCTTGTGATAGGCCGTAATGCCGCGCCAACGCCGCCACATCGACCGCCGGATCACGCCGCCGGATCGCCGCCAATTCGCGCCGGCGGGCCACCTCATGCGCGGCCTGACACGGCCCGCAGGTCACGCCCGTCTCCACGGCCAACGGCGTCGAACAATGCCGACACCGTCCCGTCTCGATCGCCTCACCATTCACGGTTTTATGCGGCATGGTCTGTCCTTTTACTGCGCCGTCGCCCCATCCGGCACGGTCGCGCGCGCAACGGCCGGAATAAACGCGACCTGATCCGCCGCGTCCACATCATCCCTGCGCAATAATTGCAGCACCAACGTGTAAAGCGCCAGCGGACAATGGTCCAGCTGGACGCGCCCGCGCGTATCGATCCAGATTTCGGGCTCGCCATCATGGCCACGCCCTTCAATCCGCCGCAGGCCCAACACATTGCAGGCCATACCCAATACCGACGTCGATTCGGGCGTCGTGTCGCGGGACGGGCTCGGCCCGGGGTTTTCAAAGGGGACGGGAACCTCGCTCGGAACGGCGCGCTCAGACATGACGGCCATCCGGCGCGGTGGTCTCGATCAGAGACGCCCGTCCAGCCAGCAGCGCAATGACAAGGTCCTTGCAGGCTTGCGTGTGCCCATCGCCACTGATTTCGTCGGAAACGTCAATCGAGATACGACAGCCGCGGCTGTTCGTGAATTCGGTGCGCCGGAAGCCCAGCGCGCGGCACGCATTACCCAGCAAACTGCCGGGCAGCGGGGTCGTGTCGATGGGAATGGGATTCGTGGATTGTGTGGTCATTTTATGGACTTTCGATAACCACCAGTTGTCAATCTGGTGGGCGGATGAACCGGGGTTGACAAACCAAAGCACGCGACCGAAAGCCGGAATCGCGGCCCGGCAGCCCCGAAGGACTCCCCAGCCACCCGCCCATAAAAGACGAATTCGCAATAACGCGAGGCAATCTGCGCGCGAGCTTGTCAAGACCCGGACGTTCCATCGGAACGCCTCGGCGGACTCCCACACACCAGTGCCATCTGTCAAGCTACACAATCCACGCCGCAGTCTCGACCAGAAAAACAGCCCGTGTTTCCGGTATAAATGCCGAATTATTCCGCTTTTCTATTGACATATGCCGGATTTTCCGGCATTAAAATAGCATGGACGGGCAATGAAGCCCGCCCAATAAAACATAGAAAGGATGGTGATTATGGAATGAAAATCCCACGGTTGTTTAAGCTGACGGTCAAGTTTTTAGGGTTCAAACTGAAACTGACCATCAAGTTCTAAACGAAGCAGTGTCCCCTACGGGGGGCGCTGCACCGTGACTTTCATTTAATCACCATGATCGAAAAATGCAAGACACCCATAAAACATCAGACGCCACCGACTTCGCGGCCTGGATGGCCGAGATGGACTTCAACAGCCATGGCGGCCAAGCCAAAGCGGCCGAGGCGTTGGGCAAAAGCCGGGACCGCATCCGTGACTATCAAAACGGCGCGGCCATCCCGCGTGACACGCGCCTCGCCATGACCGCCTTGGCGCAGGATCTCCACCCGTGGGACGCCAAAACCCACGGCCTACCCAAACTCCATGTCGGTCTCAGTGTCGATTGGGGCGGCAAGCGGGGCAAAGACGGGGGGAAAAGGGGCGGCAAAAAGGGCCGCGAGAAAGCTTAAAACAACGCCCACGCCGCACCGCCGACAACGACGGGAATGGCCCACCACTGCGCCCCCATGATCCAGCGTTCCCGCCGGGTCATCAGGCTCATCCGGTGCATCTCGATCTGAATATCGGCGCGTTCATGCCCCGACACACCGCGCAAGGGCGGCGGGGGCCCGCCCTGCGCCACATCCGCCAGCCGTCGCCGCTCCAACCGCGCCACAAGCCGGTTATGCGCCAACAGCGCATTGGCGACCATCGCCGCCGCCAAAACCAGCAGCAGCCCCCAAATCACGGCGCAGCGGGCGCGGCGGCAAACACGTCATTCAGCCAGCTGGCGATTCGCACACCGGACTGGCTCAGGCGCAAATCGACGGTCGCCTGATGATCAAACACATAATTCCAGCGCAGATCTTTGCGCGCCTCACCCGGATAAACACCGGGCCGCAGCGCCACGCTCTCCGCGATCCACACGCGCGGATCCGGATCGTCCCACGCGGACGCCTGCTCCGGCGTGATCCGGCGTGACAGCCCCTCGGCCATTTCCGTGTAACTCAATTGCTGATGATCAACGATCTTCGTGTCCCAGATTGTGTGCAGCCGCGTCATGTCGCCAAACCATTTGATCTGCACGTCATTGCCGCCCCGGTCGTCGCCGTTGCCGGCATGCAGCGGCTGATGCAAATCGCCGATGATGTGAACCGCAAACCGAAGCGCCCGCTGCCGCTCCGCCAGCGGCAGGTCCGGGTTTACGATCTCCGCGCGAAACCGCGCCAATGCCGTCACAGAATCGCCCTCATCCGGCGCGACGGCCGTGTCATAGCTCTCTCCGTCCGGCACGGTGACATAATGCCAAGGCCCCGCCTCCCGCCGCCAAAAACTCTCATTCGAACTGCGCATGAAATCGGCCCACACCGACCCTTCCGCCAAGGTCTCAACCCCAACCAGCGCCGCAACACCGGCCCGCGCCTCCGGCGACAAATACGCCTCCGCGATCGCCCCGCCGACCCTGTGCCCCGTCTTCCCCCACGCCCAGGCGGAGGCCGGCAAGACCCCGCAAAAACAGACGGACAACAAAAACAGAATCAAAGTGCGCATGCCGCCTCATAACACATCACAGCACCCCACCCCGAATAAAACTGCCCAGATATTGCCCACACCTTTGATCAAACAGGCCCAAAAACACGCCTCTTTTCGCATGTTTCGACACCAATAAAGCAGATGAAAACACCGCTAAAGCTGCGCTTAATATTTGATTTTAAAGAGAAAATCCGTGGTGGGCGATACTGGGATTGAACCAGTGACCCCTACAATGTCAATGTTCGGGATCTGTTTATATAAGCGATTGAATTATCGAATATTTTTCTAGGAACACACCAAAATTGCCCAGATATTGCCCAACTTAATCCTGGAACCAACCATGGTCCAACACCCGCTTCTTTATCTCTGGGCTAGCGACGTGTGTGTAGTTCTGTACCATCGCAACGGTCGACCAGCCACCTTTTTCCTGTAGCTTCAGCAGATCCGGATTGACTGAATATTGCCACGTCGCCCAAGTGTGCCGGAACGACCGAATGCTGGTGCGCGGAAGGCCCACACGCTTTGTCAGCCGGTCCAGCCGTCGCTTCGGCCCGTAGTAGCGTTTGTCCGGCGACTGGGAATAGGGCTCACCATTGCCATCAAGCCAGACATGAACGTCATCTGCCCCGCGCTCTGGCAGCGCCGCGCGGCCACGCGCACACAGATCGAAACTCCGGACGCGGCCACCCTTGGTTTTCCAAAAGACGATCCGCCGTCCATCCAGCCCCACCTGCCCCCAAGTCAAAGACATGACTTCCGATGTGCGCGCGCCGGACGCCACGCAAAATGTGATCAGCGGCGCCATCGGACCAGCCGCCGTGATTAACGCCTCGATCCGTTCCGGTTCATACCACTCATAGGCCGACTTTTCTGTCTTGAGCTTCCGAATCTTGATCGGCGGAGCGAGCTTTTCCTCCGCCGCGTGGGTCATGATCACGCTGGCGAGCGCGAAATATCCACGGTTGATGGTGGACGCGGATTGAGTCGGAAATAGCTTGCGCGCTTGACGGTGAAGATATCCATTGGTGATATCCGACAACGCCGTATCGCCGATCGCATGGATCACCGTGTCGAAATAAAAATAAAGCGTCGAGTTCCCGCCGGCTTCGAGCCACAGCGCAGCGGCGTCGCCAAAGGTCGGTTCACTTACCGACCTTGACGCCTGCCCTGGCAAGGCGACTCCGTGAACATCGGCGAAGATGCTGACTTCGAGTTGCTTGAGGATCGCGCGCGCCTCTGTTTTGCTGCGAGTTCGCGCGCTCTGGTCGATCCGGACGCCGTGGTGCGTGCCGCGGATACGCCAGATACCGGACGGCCTTTGATCGAGCGTGAGCATGATTGTGCGTTAAGCTGCCCGATAATCATTTGCAAATGACGTTCTGTGAACCGCCGCGCGCCTTTGCCATTCGCCCCAGTCCGCAGACAGGCGCCCAATTCATCCGATAATGTCCGCAGGCGCCGCTGCGATAGACCCAAAATATCCATCGCCTGATCTTCGCTGATCGTCTGATATTTTTCGGCCCAGGCGGGGGTCAAGTTTCACCCGTCCTCAAAATGAGCTGACAGAGATAGCCACGCGACCGCGCCTGCCATTGAGCAAACCCCGTTACCGCATGCCCGTAATCGGTCCACCCGCGCGGCCAGCCCATTAGCCACTCGACAAAATATGGATTGAGCCGTTTCTTGCCAACCCGAATGACCCACGCGCGCAACTGCTTGCGCGATCGAACCCGAGGACGTGTCCAGATCAGCAAGGCTCGGCGCAGAAAACGGGTATGAGGTGAGAACATGCTCCCATCGGGCACTTGACGGCCCCGGGGCGAAATAGGGAAGCCCTGCTCCGTTGCATAATCCAAGCGGTCCATCCGGCTCTTGCCGTCCACACGCGTCACACTGTCCGGTGATGACCCCTTGAACATCACCACGCACGGCATTGGCCACGTCTCCGCCAGAGCCATCACCCGACGGCTGAAGTCGCTGTTGCCCGCCATGCTGTTGCCGTTCTGTGCGGGGGTTCCCGCCATTGGGGTCGGCCATTTGTCCACTTGGTCGTTCAGGGTTTGGCTCCGCGCCGGATCGTCCCAGCGGTGCGCCTCGCCCGCCCGAAAATCTCGTGTCTGAGGCGTTGCCCAAAACGCAACCTCGTCGTTCAGATTGCGCATCCCATGCCCCTGCGATTTCTTTTTTGCGATATATGCTGCTGTGTGAGGCGGAAAGTAATCCCGCGTCACTGGCGTCGCCCATGACGAATAATCGCTCGCGCCTGTGGGATGCGCCCACTTCCTCCGCGCTGAAAATTCCCGCCGCAACGCGGTAGCCCAATCGCTCCAATGCTGGGATGAGCACGGCAAGCTGTCCGTCCGCATTCCCTGTGACGTTCTCTCGGAACACACGGGCAGGCCGCACTTCACGGATGACCCGAACAAGTTGGTCGATAAGGAAACGGTCATCATCGGATCCAAGACCGGAACCGGCGACACTGTTGGGCTGACACGGGTCGCCGCTAATGATGCAATCCACTGTTCCACGCCACGGCTTGCCGTCAAAGGTGGACAGGTCAGACCAGACAGGCGCTGCATGAAGACTTTCGTCTTCCATGCGCGCACCCAAGACTGCGGCGGCTTCGACGTCCCTCTCGACGTGGCAGACTGTGACAGCGTTTGTAACTGCAAGTCCGACAGCAAGGTCGAGGCCTCCGACGCCGGCGCAGATGGACAGGACATTGTAGGAGGAAGGATTAGCCACATCGTCCCTCACCACGCGATCAGGATGCCGTGGAAAATATCCCCCGGCTGGGGCACGAAATAGGCAGTGAAGGCGGCGACATCGGCGAAGCCGTCGGCGCGGGCGAGCGCGTCGATGTCTTGACGCACCCATTCACCCTGCCCGTCGCGGGCGTAGGCAAACACATGCGCGCCGCCGTGCCGGATCTCGATGACATTGACCGCGCGGATCGTCACCGCGCCCAGCTTTCGCTTCTCGGCGGGCACGCGCGACTTCCACCAAATATGCGCCGTGTCACCCGCCGCCACGCGCCGATACGGGGAGCGGGGCGACGAGGCAGCCGGATCAAATTTGCGGATGGTTTGGCGTTTGGGTGGTTCAACATCCAAGGCTGACCGCCCGGTCAAGTCGATGCACCACATATCCGCATCGGCTGATGATCCGTCAACGCCGCCGGTCAAACAGACGCCATAGAGCAACTCCGGCAACATCTCCGGCAACTGAAACGACAACAATATCCCGCTCATGACTGCGCCTCCGCAGCAGGCATGGCGTCATGCACCACGCCATCAAGGAGACGTCCTGCTTTTGATTTGCCGACTCGGTAAACCATTGTTCCGCTCGGAAGAGAAACAGGCGCTTCTCTGATGTATGCAGAGGAATAGTCTCCGCCCTCTTTCCATGTCATGCCATGCGGAAAATATTCGCCCCACTGCTTGAAGAAAAACGGGACGTCCGCATCGGCACATTGGTCACGGATCGACCGCGCCCAATCGGGGTGCATGGGCCGCGCATCGGGACCACTTTCCCCGCCGACGATGACCCAGTCGAGCTTTGGGTGGGCATCAAAAATATGGACCCAGCCTTCATCAGGATCCTGCCCAGGGTCAGGATCAAACACGCACGCACCCCCATGTATCGCGGATAACCAATAGTCTCCTTGGACGGGGGCGTCCTCCGTTCCGGTCCCAGCCTTTTGGATCAGCGTCAAATTCACCGGCCCCAGCAACGGTTCGCACGACACGAACCGCACGGCGGCCGGCGTATCGAGCAAGAGCGGGATGCGCTCGTCTGCGCGGCGCTGATCCTCGACGGACACGCCGAGCCAGACGTTGGGGAGTGGCCACTCTTGAAAACTGAGCTTCCGGCCCTTCGCAATTTGATCGAATACCGAGATACCCTGAACGCGAACATTTAAAATGCGAGAGAATGGATCCGCTATCATCCAATCCCGCATCCGCTCTGGATGCTTGGTCAGCACTTGAAACCGGTGCTGCGGCGCGAGCGCCATGATGGCAAAGACGCGATCGATCTGATCGTCCGTCACTTCCGGATGAAACAAATCCCCCATCGAATTGACGAAATAGGTCGTCGGTTTACGCCGCCGCAGCGGTTGTTCCCACACGGCGTCCGGGGCTTGCCCGACCTTGCCGGTCCAAACGGTCTTGCCATTCACTTTTCGGGTCAGACCCGCATAATGCGGTGTCTTGCCCGTCGCTTCGTTCATCGCTTCCAGCCGCCCAGCCATCGCCATCGCGTAACAATTGGTGCAGCCTGGCGACGTCACCGCACAGCCGACAAGCGGGTTCCACGTTGCGTCTGTCCATTCGATCTTGCTCATGATGATAAACCTTCACATTTTGACAGGGCGCCCAGGGCTTGGGCGGTGGGGGTGCAATTGCCGGGGGTGAGATATCCGGCTGCGATCAGGGCGGGCGGGCGGCGTTCGATGCGAGCCGCGCCGACGGCCGTCGCCGACAGCTCTCCCCGCCAATGCCGGATCACATCGCGGTCGCGGGGTGACAGGGTCGCGGCGGTCATGGCGCTGCCTCTGCCAGGGCTTTGTCGCGCGCTTCATTGATCTTGCTCATATCCTCGGTCGATCCGCCGGGGCGATCCGGATGATGGGTCAGCGCAAGGCGCTTGGCCGCTGACTTGATGTCGGCCGCGCTGGCGGAACGCGGCAATCCCAACACGGCGAACGGATCCCCGTGACCGGCGGGGGCGGGCAGGCCTTTGTGACCTTCGAAACTGGCGCGCAGGAAGTGCAACCCGCCATGCCGGAAATCTGTCCGCCGCGCTTCGATCAACATGTGGATCGCTTGGACGTTATGGGCGACGGTCCGGTACCGATCACAGGCAACACATTGCGGGCGATCGTCCCAGTGGAAATAGACCGCGACGGCAGGATCCGCAGGCGCCCGACCGGATAAACCGCCGACATTTGAGCTGATCACGATCTGATTGACATCGATGCGCTTGCCCGTGTCGTCACCCAAAAGGCGCAAAGACCGGCGCACATTCTCGACCGCCTTGTGCAGCGTCGTCTTGAACTGCCCCTCAACAGGGCGACGGGTCCGGACCCGATCGATGGGCCACGCGAGCGGGAATTCAGTGGGGGCAGTCATGACGGGTGCACCGTTTTGGCAAAAGAGTCTGCCGCAGATTCGGTCTCGAACTCGGAGACCTCAGAGCAGCCATCGCAGTCAACCCATCTGACTGCCCAGACCGACGGCAACCGCTGCAGGACACCGATCTCAATAATCTGACATTCGGGGTGTTCCTCTAGGACCATCTCGGCCTCATCGAAACAGGTGTGCCATTCATCGCCGTGGTAATATTTCTGATCCGTGTTCTTTCGACTTGGTCCAAGGACGCTCTTGTTGGTTTCCATCTCTCTCTCCTTCACTCGGTTTGTTGTCCGGCGGTCGCGCCGAGTGGCGCGCGACCTTCGGTGTGAGCGGGGTTTGATCCCCGGATCAAATCCCAGATCACACCCTGAGCGGCATGATCACGTCGAGCGCGTCGGGGTCGTTGGGGGTGGTTAGGCGGGCGGGGGATTTGGCGTCGCCCAGATCGATGATGACGGTGTCCGCGCCGTTGGCGGACAGGGCCTCGGCCAGATATTTGCCGTTGAACCCGATGGTCACTGGATCGCCGTCCAACGCGCTTGCGATGTCTTCGCGGGCGTCGCCCGCCTGCGTCGACACCCGCAGCGTCACCGTGTCTTTGGCAAAATCAAACTGCACGGCGCGGCTTTTCTCGGTCGACAGGATCGACACGCGCGCGGCGGCAGCCGACAGGGCGGCGCTGTCCACGGTCGCGGTTTGGAACGGGCCTTTGGGGATGACGCGGTCATAATCCGGGAAGGTCCCGTCGATCAGCTTGGACAGCAGCGTCCGGCCCCCGGCCTCGATCCGGATGCGCGCGTCGGACACGGACAGGCTGACCGCGTCATCATCGATCATGCTGTCCAGCCACCCGCGCAGGATCGACACGGTTTTGCGCGGAACGATCACGCCGGGGAAGT
>Ga0115554_1000389_pt1 | contig 29716 bp, 27 predicted proteins | sample COGITO_mtgs_1104_3_FD_87283 | JGI IMG/M metagenome (GOLD analysis project Ga0115554, IMG submission 87283) | Pelagic marine microbial communities from North Sea - COGITO_mtgs_110404 | ecosystem: Environmental > Aquatic > Marine > Epipelagic | place: Germany:Helgoland, sampling site Kabeltonne... | reverse complement strand
TATCACTACGTAGGGAAGGATAGCGCCATTTTTTAGCTTGGTGCTAGAGGGCGTGGCTGTCATCTCGCTAGGCCTAAGCGGGATCTACGTTTACCTGGCCGTGTCTCTAAGACATGTCTACAGAGAAGAAACATTGGTAGTCGTTCAGCAGTGGCGTATTCACTCAAGTGACGCAATCAACGTCATTTTTGTCTGCGTCGGTCTTCATTTCATAGGCAACCCAACCAAGAAATCAGCACGGCAAAATTCAACTTTTTTGTGTCTTGGTTTATTCTTTGTTCTGCAGTGTATTGGTAATGTTTTCCAGCTTATGACTCTGACAGAGGCGCTCACTGCCGGCGCTGTTCAAATTTCTGATATCCATGAACCAGAAAAAAGGAAATATTCGATCATTTTATCGATTCTCTGCTTCTTCTTGATCTTCGGTCTTTTCCGGGTGATGCTCCACTCTCGAAGAATGCTTGGAGAACTACACATAGAACAAATTGATGCTCACCTGCAACGGTGCTTCTTGCTTGCCATTACGGTTGTTCCCGTTGTCGTCTTCCTCTACTTCGAGCCCCAGTCGTGCATAGCTTATGCTTCAGAGGGCACCTACAGTCAAGCTGTCTGTCTCCTCAATCAGAGGAGTAACTTCGCAGTCTCCGCTCACGTCTCAGCTGCCTTCATCTTTTACGTAATATTTGGTTACAAACTTGAGACGCTCACCACCGACGGTTTGTTCTCATTCCGAGACGTGCGTTTTCACCATGCCGTCCAGATCTTCTGTGCGGTGATTGCCAGCATTGTTTGTTTCGTCATTTATGGCATGAGAATATCAGAGAAGTACGAGCATGATGTTTATCGTGGAGCAATTAGTCCACTGGATTCTTTACTCATCGGAACAGTACCGTACATTACCATCGTTGCCTGCTGGGCCGTGATATACTTGTTCCAGTACCAGCATTCTGAAAGAATGGAAAAGGAAGCTATGTTCCATCGTCGGAGCATAGACGAACAGACTCACGATTCAGTCGTGCATAGGACATTCCATGATGTAGACTTAGCACTTAAGAAGGTGCTAGTCAGGTTCGACGTCCCTGATGAGGATGCTCGAATAGCGGGGCCTTTCCGGGCCATGCTATTTTTTCTCGCCCTTCTGGCTGGACTGTTGTCACTGCTCAAGGTAATTTTCGATCTGCTAGGAATTGGAAAGCATCTGATTTTCACGATCCCGATGATGGCAGATATATTCTTCAGTGTGAGCTTTTCGGCCATGACTGCTTTCATCTTCACAGATCTCACGACTTACAACGTGCACACAAAGATCCTTGATATTACTGTATGTGGTGGCATTTTGATGTACTACCTAAGCGAGGCCTTTCATGACTATTATGTTAGCGGGCTATATCTTAAAAATATCGCATACGTGTGCATAATTATAACCGCCCAGCTCATGATGATTCATTTGAAATCCCAGATAATCCAAACGCACGCACACGCTAACGACATCCTTAAGCACCACGCATACATGTGCTTCGGAAGCTTCATCACAACTATGATGCCGCTGATTTTTTTGGCGAGTGAACAATTTGCTTGCGTGTTGCGGTTCTCAGGAACCGCAAATTTAGATGATGACGGGAGGAACTCTTTAGTAGAGAGAAACTGTGAGAGCGTCTACTTGGGATGCAACTCCATCACGCTACAGGTGGTTTTTTTTCAGGCTCTTTATGGATGTATGAGTGCACTCGAGGGAGAAGAGGCTGTAACGATTGAGAGCATTGCAACTTTGAAGTTGCCGTGCTTGAAGTTGTTGCAGCTGGTGATCATATTTGCGACATCTGTTGTTGGAATAATGTTGTTTGGGATTCGGAGGGAGGGGGAGAAAGAGGACATTCTCCGCTTTGTTATATTATTTGGGTACTATATTGTTATATTTGGCTGGTTTCTCATATCCCTGTTAGCGTTCTTCGATTTGCGGTATCACAATGACGGTGGTGGTGTGAAGGGAGAGGGTGGAAGTGAACAACGAAACGATAGCATAGACGAAAGTGTTGTTAGCGAACGCGAGAGCGGGAGCGCGGCCACGATACAAAGCGACAGGGGTAGCAACAATGAACGGCGAAGCAGCACTGCCGCCCGAAAAGTAGGACTGGATGATGATAGGTTGAAACATTTGAGTCCGAGCTCTAGAAATATGTTCAAATCAGCTGCAAGGACCAAACGTGGATCCATCGAAGGACGCGGGCCGATGAGGGGAACCTCCAAAGGTAAAGCATCCCGAAACAAGAGGCAAACACTGAATAATGTACTCAGCCTAAGCTTGGACATGAACGAAGAAGATGATAAGACTTGTGATGACGGGTTGCAGAGTGTGATGCAAATTAACCCTGGATTCATCTGACTGGAATCTGAGTGAGCTTCCTCCTTAGGCCACCAAAGAAGGTGATGGTGTCGCGACCTAACTTAGGGTGCGAGTGAGTTGCGACTGATTATAGTATAGGGTTACGACAATGGAGGCCGTTAAATTTAAAAGATTGTTTGCAGTAAAAATCCTCCATCTACACACCGCTCCTTAAAAACATTTGACCACTACTTTACCACTCGCTCTCATTTGACAGTAAAACCTTCTTGTCTTAAGCATACCTTGTGCTTCTCTATTAGGTCCTTGCACAGCTCCTCACCCTTCATCACAATACACTCGTCACGAGCTTTCTTTGTTTCTGGACAGCTGCAGCAGATCTTTTTGCCCGATTTCCCCAGAGTTGGAGCAGCAGGGGCACCACTTTGACTATTCCCCATAGTTTTTTCGGGGCTTCTGTTGTGGAGGATGAGGCGTAACGTTGATTTTAGATGATCCTTCGCTGGTTTTCGGGGCTTCTGTGGTGGAGGATGAGGCGTAACGTTGATTTTAGATGATCCTTCGCTGGTTTTTACCACGTTATGTTCCGATCAGCGAACCCAGCAATAAAAAGAAAACACATTGCTGAGGGGTTTAAAAATCGAGAAGAAACGAAAAAGCATAGCAACTCCCTTTCTTCGGCATTCTTCGCCATTTCAGCTTTTAATATAGGGCGCCTCGATTAGAATAGACAACACACAGCCCCTATGGGGAAGGCAGGTTTGCCCATCGCGATTTACCTCAAGAATGTCCACCTCTTTTTGGTAAAAAATCCTGTTGGGAAGGCTTTCAGCAGCGGCGGTTATGGGGTCAATTGCGGGGGACAAGAGGTTTATCTGTACATTGAAGAAGCTTTGTTCTTGCTTGAAAGGAAGCTCATCCTCGTCTTTGAGGAGAAGGGAGGAGAGGATACAAAGAAGGGAGAGGAAGCGCCAAAGGGAGGAGAGGAGAGGGGGAGCCAGATGACAACACAAGATCTTTTTGATATTCTTCCACTTGCAGGCTTTCCAGTCATGTCTTATATTGTGTACAGTTATCTCCGCTCTCAGTCATTTGTGGTTCTCCGCCACTTCAACCTCATCAGAAACAATGGGGCAGGCGTTGATAGCAGCAACTGCCCACTGCTAAGAAATTTAAACGAGAAGAATAGGAAAAATAACAAGAAGAGGAAGCTCACAAGAGACGTGCCCCTAATAATGGTATCAGCAGGTAGTGATCCTGTTTGCATGGGGGGGGGACAAGGAGGAGGGAACAGCAACCATGAAGGGGAATTGCAAACAACACAGCTATCATGGGAAGATCGAATGATTGCTTTCGACGTCTATTATCCCACCAAAAGTTTTCGCAAATCCGACCCTGGTTCACCCTCCTTCTTTCTTGCTATCTGTCCTTTCGCCTTACCATCACCACATTTCAATACACTCTCGACACTTGCAAAAATCACCGCCCCTGTTCCTCTGAAGGTAGCATGCGTATCTGATGGGGCCACGGTTCTAGTTTTTCAACTCTCCTGCCAGCCTGCAATCCCTAACCTTAATAATTGCGACAATTATAGCGACGACGATGATGATGATGACAATAAATGACAAATAGAAACCCACCTGGGAAGATGAAGCTTCCCAAAGACTTGGATGCATATTTTTCGTCAATGTGAAGTGTAGACTGCTGTGTAAGAAAGTAATATGAGCAGGTTTAACGTACGATTATCCCATGTCATGGATCCCATGTCATCGCTCCTAGATCTCCCAAAATGGAAGATTTTTCATTACGTGTCTCCCTCTAAGAAAAGCTGGGAGAAACCCAGGATCCCAACCTCTTCTAACCACCTCACGAATAATTTCCAAACATTTTAACCTGACACAACAAAACAAGGTGCTACGCTATTTTTTTATAATAGCGTAACAGCGTAACAATAACCACACACCCTCCGTTAGATAACGCTATTTTTTGGGCATGATGATAGAACCTGAATCTCTCAATGACACTTGCAAGGACTCGGCTGAAAAGCTCGAAGCTGCTAACCAAATTTCTCCCTTAAAAATAACGGAAAAACCCATTTCTCCAACCGGTTGTGGGAACAAATATTTTTGGGCCCAAAAATCGGCAAAAGTTGAAAAATTGAGATTTCGTTTACTTAAATACATTTTTGATATACAATTTTATTTCATAATATTATTTATGAATATTTTTAATAAATTTATTGAATATATAATTTTTAAAGAATTTAAGAAAAAATATTATAATTTTATATATTTAATTTTTTAAAATATTATAATAAAAAATAATAATATAATCCATTAATTTATTTAAAACTTTAGTATGCGATAAGATATAAAATATATATTATAATAATATAATTAAAGGAATTTGTATATCAAAAATGTATTTAAGTAAACGAAATCTCAATTTTTTCAACTTTTGCCCATGTTGGGCCCAAAAAATATTTGTTCCCACAACCGGTTGGAGAAATGGGTTTTTCCGTTATTTTTAAGGGAGAAATTTGGTGAGAGGGAGATCCTGGATCCTGAGTCAGGGGATCTGTGCATTTGGACAAAAACATCGTGGTGATTTGATTCACCAAAACGTGCGCGTTTCAAACACATCTTCACATTATATGCTACACAATTAGTTTGTCAATCAATTCATTCATTTTAATATTTCCGCCACGTGGTCCAGTTTTTTATCAGCCGCGGTTGAGGGAGAGAAGCTGACAGCAGTCCTTTCCCCTGTGTGTCCAGCAATTTTTCTTTCCCTTTGCTCAAGGAGGAGATCACGCTCCCTTTGTTCCCTTTCTTTTGCTCTGACATTTTGACGTTGTGTATCAACGAGGGTGGCTTGCGATACTTGTACCGCCGCTTGGTGGTAAGTGTCTTCCCCGCTTGCCGACGAGACAATCTTCGACTCAAGCAAGGCAACGCTCTTGAGCAAGCTCTGTCTACCCCCCCCACCTATGACGCAGGCAGACAAGTAGGCAAGGTCGCTCTTGATTCTGGCGATGTCTGCGGCAGACACCATATCTGCGAGAAGTTTGATGAGATGGGAGAGTTCGGGCCACTCTCCGTCGGCGCTAGAAGAGAAGGCAGCGTGGACTCCTACATTCTGCTTTGGGTTCAGAAGACAGTCAATTAAGCCATCCCATACCTGCTTCCCTCTCATCCACCCACTGGTGGTGGTTTTGCTGGGAGCATATTTGCCCCCTTGATGGCTAACATTGATGGGCTCTCCACCATGCAGCAATACGTGAATGGTGTCAGCGAGGCCGAAGAGGTCGGGTTCGAATCGCCAACCCCTCCCGCAGCTTGCCGAGCTGGAAAATGGGCACCTGTCCATAGGCGAGCATCCATCCTCTCCGCACTTTGACCCGCCCATAAATGTGGTTTCACCCTCGAAAAGGTTTAGGTCAATTCCCTTCCCTCCGAAACCCGCCAATGCCACACAGCAAGCTTCGGTGTCGCCTCCCTGCATCAAGACCATGTTTCGGCACGACAGGTCGCCGTGGATTACTCCCCTCTGGTGGCATTCCCCTACAGCCCCAAAGCTACTCAAAACAATGGCTGCGATAAGGTCTTCACTGAAAGCATCCCTTCCAAACATTTGCTGCGCAGCGATCAGATCGAGAAAGCTTCCGATCATAACGTCTGACGGGAACTCAATGGCTAAGGCTGCCAGATTTCGGCCGTCAATAGAGGAGAAGGAAATTGGCCGGGGAAACCGAACGCGATCTGTTTCACTCGACCTGTCGTTCAATACTGACAAAAGATATCCCTCATGAGCCGCAGGAGAGGTTGACGGTTCGTGACTGTCCAAAAGTTGTGATATTACTTGGCCCTCTCGGGGTTTCACTGCTGATAACTGTAGTCTCAATTCCTGCGACAAATTTGATGCGGCATCAAGCACCAAGGCAACACCACTTTCGTCATGCTTTATCTCGGCGAACTTGGAGACGTTTGCAATTTGCTTTTGCTGTCTGGCGCCGCCCAACCCGTATGGAAAGGGATGAATTTCTCTGGTAGGAGACTTTGTCATACCGTTTGTGCTTATTTCCGAGCGATAATTTCCTTTGGGGGGGCTCTGCCGGAAGGAGCTTAACGAGGGAATTTTACGTGACTGCGATTTCATTCCTTGCACTGGTGCTTCCGGCCGCGCTACTACCCTGGGTGTAACAACACGGGGGAGGGGAGGTATTGTAATTTTTGAGATTGTCGTTTGCTGCACAGGATTCCTTTTTGGGGTCTCTGACTTGGCAACTTTCTTTGACGATGTCGTCTTTGATGATGTCGTCTTTGACGATGTCGTCTTTGACGATGTCGTCTTTGATATTGTCTTGGTCTTTGACTTTGCCTTGGTCTTTGCCGATTCCGGCGCCAACCCTTTCTCTTTTCTCTCCCAGGACTTGACAAGTCGCTCGTGGTTGTCTTTAAAGCGCTGAATTTGCTTTGGCTTGGGTCGTCCTCCACCCACGGCGAATTCGAGGGCGCGAATATCTGAGACGGAAAGGTCCTCCTCGTCGCCATCCTCGTAGAAGACCCTTCGATCCTTGAAGTCAGCTGCACCAGGGCGGACGGCAATTATGCGCCCGACAAAAGACCCGAAGCCGGGGAAGGATTTCAACAAGAAGTGTCCGGGGAGATAAATATTCGGTGAGGTGAGAAGAGGCGATTGTGGTGCTGCCTGTGGTGGAGGAGCACTACGAGCCTTTGTTTGCTGTGGCTCTGTCGACGAAGGTGGGGGAGAAAGAAGCACAGCAGTGGCGACAGCCGCCGCGACTGTAGTTGTCTTGGTTTGCTGCGAATGTCTCCATTTTTTTATCGTACATGCGTCGGCTCCAAGGAGGTGCATTGGGAGATCATCACCTTCGTCTGAGTCAGAGTCTGCGTCTGGGTCAGATTTGGAGCTAGATTTCAACTGAATGCTAGCCGCCGTCGCCGTTGCCGTCGCCGTTGCCGTTGCCGTCGCCGTCGCCGTCGCCACTTTCGTTACTTGTTGTGATTCTCTCCACTTTTTTATTGTCTCACTGTCTGCTCCGAGGAGGTGCATTGGGAGATCCTCATCTTCGTCCGAGTCCGAGTCTGGGTCAGACCTGGAATCAGATTTTGACTGAATGCCGATCGCTGCTGTCGCCGCAGCCTCACCCGTCGTCACTGCCGCCGTCTCTGTTCTCTCTCTCTTACTCTCGCTCTCGCTCACGCTGTCAGAATCGCTCTCGCTCTCGCTGTCAGAATCGCTCTCGGTTTCGCTATCTGAATCGCTTGTTTGACTGTCAGCCTCAAAGAATTTCACCTCCTCCATCTCCACTTCCCAGCCATACTTCTTCCCACCCCAGCCGAAGACGTCCATGGCGAACCCCTTAAAGGCATCTATACCCCCCGCAATAAAGTCAACTCCCTCAACGCCCCCCTCTTTCGGCGTGCAACCACCAGGAAAGACGACGCATGTCTCTGCCCCTAGCCCCCCTCCTAGCCTCACTGAGCTCTCACTGAAGCCAATGAATTTGAACTTTTCCCAGGCGTTCGCCCACGAATCACTGGGCTGGAGCACGGTGCCAAGAAAATTTTTCTGCTCCTCTTTGATGTTTCCCATGCGTTCGAGAGAATTGGAAATCAGAGTGTCCACAAACTCTGGAGGGCAGGGGGGGAGAGGAATAAGTGTCTTAGGCCGCTTGAAAGTCTTCACACATTTTCTTCTCCCCGTTTTTTTGCGCTTGGTAGAAGAGTGTGAGACGGTACTACTTTTCTCATTACGACTTACGAGGGGGATTGCGTTCAAGTCAGTGTTGCTCAAGATATCCTCGCTGATATTAAACTTGGGCTCCCACGTGTCATCTTTTTCCTCATATCCTTTCCACCTGATCTTGAATTCGTAACCAGGTTCCCCGTCCCAGCTTGTACAAAACCGTCTGGCCACGATTTTTTCTATTTCGTACAAGTTCTCTTCAGGTTCTCCCTCCTCAGCCGAGGTATTTGCAGATGAATTTCGGGAGAGAGACCTCTTCTTCTCTTTGAGAATCTTTCTTCTTGCAGGGACATTTGTGATCTTGATAGTTCTGATCCGAGTCAAAGACTTGTGGTGTATACCGGGGTTTTCGGAATTATTGGAGGGGGCAGGATTCCCCGAGGATAGATGCTTGTCCTTGTCCTTGTCCTTGTCCTTGTCCTTGTCCTTGTCCTTGTCCTTGTCCTTGATGTCGTCAACATTGTCATCCTTGTCGTCGTCCTTGTCGTCAATTTCCTTTCCCACATGCCCATCATAACCTACATCGTCCTCAACATCGTAAATATCATCAAAACCGAAATTATCTACTTCAGCATCCCCGACCTCTTTCTTCCCCCCTTCTACCATACCCTTCCCCAAGCTCAAAATTGAGGCGTCAACCTCAACGACGCCTCCCCTCACAGTATTCTCCTGAGACTCAGTCGCCCCCCCACTCAAATTCATCCCCAAGATTGCTTCACTTTCCCCCTCGTTTGCCTCATCATTTTCCCCCCCCACAGCGTGGTGAGCGACCAATCCAACGCCCTTCTTCCTCCGAGAAAAGAAGTTTTTTCGTCCAGAGGGGGCATTCTTGGCGGATTCTCGGGAAAGGGTTGCATTTACGACCCTTGGCATTGGGATTTAATTGTTAGGCGATTTCCGATTTCCTTTTCTTTCTCCTGCCTTCGTTTTTCAGTACGTTCCCCATAACTCCATTAATACCACTCTTGAAAAAATAACGATGGCCGCCCTTGCCGACTCTACCAATATGCCGGTGGCAAAGCGCACCGAGCGCCTAAGGAAGGTGAGTTCTCCCGATCGGTCAAGCCTCCCGTTCAAATAAAAGATAGTTTTCACTGGGGATTATGGAGGTGTTTTTTTACGAATGCGAAGACCGAGCTTCGCTCCGCCCCTCTCATTGCCTATATTTGCGCGATAAACAAAAATACACTCTCACCCACTAGTGTCCTTGAAATGAACGACCCCCCCCCAAAAAACGCTTGCTTCACCATACATACACCCTCACAAATACCCCCAAAACCCAGGTTATGAATAAAGCCCTTTCCGAATCGACGAATGCTATCACACCCGAGCTTGTAAAGGAGGTATACCCTGAAAATCTCTACACACCGCGCCTGCAGTCTCTTGTTGATCAGATGTTGTCACAGATTTCTGTACGAACAGAGCAGGAATTTGAGACAATCTTGGAATCGAAGGGACTGAATGACCGACTGCTTAACCTTGAGAAACTCATTCTTGATGCGAGGTCTAATAACGATGGAAATAACAGTACGGTTGAAGATGCAGTGGAACTTCTGCCTTCAGGAATCACACCACAGGATGTGCTGCGGTACACCATGCACCAGCTCAAGATCCAAGAAAAAGAGAGACTAATGGCAGAGTGCAAGGCCGTGGAGACAGAAAACGTTGCAGTTTCAAGGAAAATCGGAGAAGGGAAACGCAGGATTGAGGAAAAGCTTCGCCTGCTGGATGAGAAGAGGAGGGAGATCAGGAAGACCGCTGATGTCTGTACCATGGCCAACTCACGATAGAACAGTACCACTTTTGCTATGGAGAGGGGCAAAAATGAGGCGTGTTTAAGGGGGGGGCAGGTACTGTTTTTGGGTCTTAGTGTATGACTGCTAGTTTTATTGTTGTAAGAGAGAAATGAAAGATTTTATTTGGAGAGGAAAAAAAGGGTCCATCCCATCCAGTGTTCAGTTTTTTCCACTTATATTTTGTTTACTCACTCACTAACAGTTTTCTCACGATTCTGAGATTGTGCACCTTCCTCCCGCCTTTATAGTTCGCCTTTCCCACCATTCTTTAAAACCTTTCGAATTGTATTTTTCTGTTCCTCGCTCAGAGTCTTAGGAAAATCAACTTCGAAGGTAATGAATAGATCCCCAAAACCCTTTCCCGAACGCCTAGGCATTCCCTCACCAGGAATTCTCTTGATATCCTCGCATTCCGTTACCCCGTCAACAATAATTTCAACATCGTGACCATCAACATGCTTTAGTGTGTCTTTAAAGCCGACGAGAGCATCCACCAAAGGAATCTCCATTGTCGTGTACAGGTTGTCTCCATCGCGAGTAAAGAACTGCGACGTTGATGAGTACAAATAGGAATATAAAAATTAGCATACACGCGACGACAAGAAACGACGACCAATGCTAAATGCACGAATGCGGCGGCGATGTCGCAATCAATGTTAGCGACGACAAAACTCACCTCATGCCTTCGCTCTTTGATGACCATCACGAGGTCACCAGCTGAATAACCAACCTTCTCATCAGCAACACCCTCGAACGTGATTACCTCGCCATTCCTCATTCCCTTGTTAACGTCAACTGTTAATGATGTGGTCTCAGTCTCAGTCTTACCCTTGGGACAGTCACGGCAATTGGCCCTCCACATCTTCCCACGAGCAATGCATTTGTCGTCCTTGACCTGCACCTGCTGGACAAAACCGGGAGCAAGCTGCTGTGTTCGAACCTTGACACCAGGACCCTGGCAGTCTTGACTCTTCTTGGTGCACTCCTTCCAATTCATACACAGCACTTCCCTGGAGTATTCTACATCAAAGACTTCACCCAGGTACAGCTGTTTCAACGACAAATAAATAGGCATCACCACATCCTCTGTTTTCATTTCTTGGTCTCTCCTCTGCCGCCCACCGCCCATGTTAAACCCAAACTGTTCAAACATTGAAGAAAAGGGATCTCCGCCTCCTCCGCCAGAGGCCTCTCTTCCCTCCCTGTGGCATTTAATGGACAAGCCTTAGGAGTTAGTACAAGAACAACAACAACAAAGCGATCGTGAACAATACATCGATTACCCATGTCCACAAGAAATGGCCCAAAACAACACCAAACAAAAACGAAAACCAAAGGAAAAAAGGAAAACAAAACAACTCACCTCTGCTTGAGTCCCTCCTCTCCATATCTGTCATACGTGTCCCTCTTTTCCTCGTCACTCAAAATTTCGTACGCTCTGCTAATCTCTGCAAACTTTGCACTCGCACCCTCCTCCTTATTTTTGTCAGGATGGTACTGCAATGAGAGTTTTCTGTATGCCTTCTTTATCTCCTTGGCATTTGCCCTCTTGGATACTCCAAGGATTTTGTAAGGATCGTCGCCCAGCACAAAAGGGAGCGCAAGGAGCGACAAATACGTGAGCAAGCAAAGGACAGAGACCATATCGCCAAATAGTCAAAGCCTTCTGTGTGAAATTGATTGAAATGGAGAGGATGAGTCTGTGCGGAGCAGAGGAGAGAATGTGAAATGGTGGTTTTCTTGTTAAAGAAAGGACAAGGGGTGGCCGCTTATTTTCAACTGATAACGCTGGTATGCCAAAACTTGGACAATTTCTTTGGTATTTAAATCAATGTCCACGTATTGCCACACGGCCCACGCTATTTTTCACCATCCCTCTCTATACCATTATTTCATCTTTCTTGGTTCCGCGTAAGCTACGCCAGCTTATGAACCCTTTAACCATGTCTCGCGAACTCGCTTTCTTTTACCTCTCTACCACACGCCTCCATAGAGTGCCCTGAATCATCTGGGTCCACCTAGTTCTTTCCTGCCAAGCTTTGCTGTCCCATTGAGACATCCCTTATTTGAACCTGCAGTTCTCTTTGAAGATAAGATACCCTTGATCTTGTGGGCAACATTCTCTGATCGGGTAACAACCATACCAATCCCAGGCAACAAACAGGGCGACAGAACAACTTTCGGCAGAAAAGACAAGAACCATTCGACAAGAAGGCGATGTTCCTCTGCAAGCAGATTTCCCCGACGAGCATTCTATTCCGTACCCAAACTTTCTTTGCTTTCTCCTCTCTGTCAAACAATCCTCCTGCACAAAAGTTGAAGGCAGCAAATAAGGGGCCACGTGCGAGCAACGAATATACCAACAGATACCCAAAGACCTACTGGAAGGGGTCAGGGAACGAAACAGAGAGAAAAGGTGAGTGTGTAATACGACTTTCATGTACAGTCTTACAGAAGCAGTTGACTAACTAACTTTTCTTCACTTCAGCTGTTGACCATATATTCAAAAATCTGCACACTCTCCACAAGAAAAAGAAGGCGGATTTGATGAAATCGTCACTTGACTCGAATACAATAAACAGTAACTTTCAATACAAATTAAATCACGCGTTAACAGGTCTGAAGGCCAGTCCCCAACGCAACCACCAAGATTTTCTCCGCCTCTGGGAGATTTACAAAGAGGACATGAATTGTGTCAATCTTTCGACAATAATGAATATTCTGGGAAACATAAAAAATGAGAAGGTAATACGGCAGATAAGACTGAGTAGAGAGTACAAAGAAATCGTAGATTTCGTTTCTGAGAAATTGAGGAATGATCCGGACTGGTTTGATCAATCTCAGGTGAATTACAATTTTGATCTCCACACCTTCTTACCACACCTCCCCGAAAAGCTCACTCTTTTTGCATTCTCCACTCTTGCACTCTCGTTTGTTGCACTGTTGAACCAGGCTCTTACGAACGTTTTGTATACGTTCGCTAAACTTATTAAACCTAAGATTTCCAACGCAGCAGCCCTAGATGTCACAGCCTCAGATGACATCGACCCCAGGGCCTATTCCGCGCTGAAGCACGAGGGGGAAACTTCAAAGTGGAAAGGAAATGTGAGGGAACAAAACGGGAAAATCTACGCGATTTTTAGCTATATAAACACGAATTTTGCTTCCAAGATTGCTTCCGGCGGTGCCCAGGAAGTAGCCCTCACAGTCTGGAGCTACGCCATATTGAAGCTGTTTGCTCCAAATATCTTCAATGCCGTCGTTGAAAATCGAGAGCGTCTTGTGGAGGACTGCAATCCACAAGAATTATCGCTGATATGCTGGTCGTTTGCAAGGAATCGACATGACAGCCCCGAGCTCTTTGATTTAGTCGCTTGCAAGCCCGAAAAGATTTTGGCTGGCGGTCCTCAGGTAATCAGCAACGTTGCATGGAGCTTCGCCTCCAACAACATGCGAGCGGATGATATGTTTGCTTCTATAGCAGGACGACTGGACATGCTGCTAATGGAGGGGAAGCCGCAGGCGCTGTCAAATACAATGTGGGCTTTTGCGATGATGGGTATCTATGAAGGAGATGTCGTATCGAGTCTGTGGGATGCATTGGTGAACTGCACAGAGGAAGAGATGGCGTCGATGAAACACGAGCTCTATGTGCAAATGTATCAAGTTACGATCGCAGCCTCCATCGAGGCACCGCATCTGGTACTTGCTCCGCCCCCTCCCAAAATGAACAAAATAGTACAGACAGCAACGACAAGAAACACAGATGTTCTTATCAGCAAATCACAGAAGCACGTCTCGAATATTCTGCATCGGATGGGTTTCTACCATAAACTAGAAGTCTCTCCGATGGGCCGGTCAGATGGCTTCCTTTCACTTGACATGGCCGACACCAAAAATTCGATCGCTGTCGAATTTGATGGCCCCTTCCACTACGTCCGCCGTGAAGGGCTCGAACATATAACGAATCGTGATGATGGACGGACTGCCTTCAAAACCAGGCTGCTTGAAAGGAAAGGCTGGAGGATCATTCGGGTCAGTTATCTCGATTGGGCAGGCTTGTCAAACGAAGAGGAGCAGATTGGTTATTTATTTCATAAATTGAAGGAAGTGATGGATATTTGACGTGTGTGTTGTTCCGTTTTTTGTTTACCAGGTATAATACGAATGGAACTCTGCGAATGAAACTTCACTGATAAATTACACATCTTTAAATGCGTTGCAAACCTGCCTAAGCCGTCTCACCAATCAACCTATACGTTTTCTTGAAATCTTCCGTGTCGACAACAAGGTAAGCCTGGCGACAGCAGGGGTTGGTTGGTTGGTTTGGTTAGAGCGGATGACAGATTTAACCAAGGTAACTGGTGAGCACACTATAATATTATCTGAGCACTCTCTCACCTCTGAAGTTCCGGAGACCTCGGGCTTAAAACGAACGATAAGCTCAGTATCGCTTTTTTGGCTAATGTTCCCCTCCTGTCAAATTAGGGGTGAAAAAAAATAATTAGAATCGTCAGCAAAGCCATAAGAATCACCTCGCCGAATACAAAAATAGCGCAACCGATACTCACCTGTGGTTCAACCTTCCATTGCAGGGGCGAGTCATCAGATAGCGCGGCTCGGAAGTCGAGGAATCCCATAAATGGGTTGCGCAAAAGAATCGTTTGGAAGGCGAGAGCATTCACATTCGCCTTCATAACGATTTCCTCTTCGATGTTGTTCAGGTCGGGAACAACAGGTCCGAAGGTCTATTCACGATCATGATTGTGTGTCTATGTGTGAGGAGCAAGATTTCTTGACTGTCCTACTTTTATGACAATCTTACCTGTTCAAGGTCAAAATCCTGGTTACGCTCAACACCAAACTTCCCCAACATACGCCAGTCCTCATCGATATGTTTTGATTCGTCCAACGAGGCTAGCTCATCAGCTGCTTTCCTGACCTTGTTCAGTTCAATCTGGTTTGCGTAATTTTCAAATTGCTGTGCCCTCGCTGTGTCGACTCCCTTTGCAACAAGCTCCTCAGCGTAGCCTGTACTTGAACCCCAAGCGTTCTTAGCAGAGCGCTCCCGAGAGGTCCCCCCTCCCAGCGCTAAGCCTCGAGGCTTTTCAGTTTTTACAACAGTCTTCTGAGTATCACGCCCCTATAGGTCGTAACAGGATGTGCGTTAGCGTGAGGTGGCAAGGAGTACAGATTATTGGGGTGCGAACAACAACAAACACAAAACTTACAATCGCTTCCAAACCCGCCTGTCCATCTCCCGCTACCCCCATTTGCCCATCACCGCCGTCGAACTCCTCAAAATCCACGAAATCAGCCATGGTGCCAGGGCCATACCTGTCGATGTCCTCCTGAGACATCTTATTGTACTCATAGGAATCTTTGACTGGATCAGCTTTTGCTGTAGTATCTGGGACAACCTTACCCTTTTCGATCTTGCTGTCTTCCGCAAAGAGACCTGAGAGCGATGAGTTAGACAATGGCCAGCAACAAAATAAAATCCATTCAATGATTCAATGACCTTACCGGTTGGCACCCTCCGTGAGCCAGGCACGAAGCAGAATGACCTGGTTAGGGCAATGATTGAGAGGCACAGGGCGATTTTAAATGCCATTGCGGTGTTTTAAGATGCTGGAAAAGTGTCTTGGTGTGTTAGTAAGAGGGAAACGATAATCTGATCTGATTTTCTAAGGCAAAACATCACAAATCGTAAAAAATTGAAGAATGGATTAAATGATCTAGGGGGCTTAATTTGGGAAGAACGGTCGTTCTAGCACAGCAAAGAAAGCTAGACCGCAACTACTGACCAAATATAAACTAATTCGATCGTTTTTTGGGATTTTTCTTTTGTTTGCCTTGTTTCTACCATTTATTTCGCGAGTCTCTTCCAGGAAATTAATAGGTCGTAAGAAAAGGAGTCAAATTAAGAGAAAAGAACCTACATTTTCTTAGTTTACTGTATCTCTGACAAAAGAGCAACACTTCAAAGGTTAGGGAATCCATTCACCTTTATATTTGGGAGTGTCAGTGATGCATGCCTTGTGAAAGAGCAACAAAAACCAAAAAAGAATGAACCCACCTGCCGTATCAAATCCCTGACTAAAATGCCCTCAAAATCGTGGCCATCTTTTTCTCCTTTCCAACTACCCCCACTTACTCCTTCCAAACCCTCAACAACGCACACATACTTGTTTATACCACTAATTGGGCTACTAACCATTAACAGTCTGCTCTCATCATGCCTGGCAATTGTATATGTTCCATGCAAAGGGCCAAGGTCAATCAAAAGTGTGTGATTATCTTGGTTTGTGAGAATGATGGTCAGGTCTGGGTTATAATTTTGCATAGGCTCTGCGTAGAGGTAGGTGATCGCAAGAAAGGTAAGAGGAATGAGAAAAAAATTGGGAGGTATAAACCCAAACAAAACCAACCCCACCAAAACCAAACCCAAACCTACCTATGGCAGCAATTAATTTCGCAAATAATGTTTGCACCTCCCTCTTGAACCTCTCGTCGCCCACACAATTCACTGGTGCAGGAACCGTGTAATAATTGCTGTTGTTATTTCCTGTTTCCTCTTCCCCCCCTCCAACATTCGTCCCCAAACCCGTTCTCCTCCTCCTCCTCCTACTCTTTGTTTGACCTCCAGAGTTTCCATTCTTTCCACCTATGCATAATCACAAAAGGCACAACATTGTACAACCGTGAATAGACGAGGTCGTTGGGGTTGTTCGAGGTAATCGTCAGCATAAGCAGGCAGTCGTGATTTGGCACAGTCAGGAAAGAACATCAACGTGTGAGAAATTTCAATTGCAGCGGGCAAAATTCCAGAAATTTCCTCTCACCTCTACTACCTCCTAAGTTATTGATCGAAGACGGGAACTTCGACGACGACGTCGATAACCCCTGCTTCAGCATAGGGTTTCTCATCTGGCGAGATGCCACGGCAAGCATCATGCGAGGGAGGGGAAGCATTGAAGTTGTGGGATTTTGAAACCAAAACTTACAACAACGTGAGCCCTTCTAAGGAGTACAGAAGCGGGATTTTGACAATAATAGATACAGTGAGAGGGAGAGGGACATTCTTAAAAAAGAGAATGCCGAGCGGATCAAATAAGGCATTCTGGTCTGAATTTATAGGTTAAAAACGCGGTACCGCACGAATCTGCACCACACATATTTTGGATCTCACCCCCCCCCTTTAAAATAATTTGGATCCTCTCTACTCACACTGAAGCGCCCAGCCTGAACATTTTCAATTCTCGTCTCTAGAGTTCTCCTATCCCCGCACCAAAGCCTGGTTGTGTACATATCCAGCACTTGGAGTGCGAATCATTCTATACCAACCCATAAATCTGCATCGCAACGAAGCAGACTACCAGCATGGGCCTTCCAACCTTTCTTGTTGGTCTTGGTCTATCATCTGATGTAATAAAAATTCTTGAGACTGTTGATGTCAAGAAGGTATTTTTGCAGCCATTCGGGAAGGAGAAGGGGGGAAGCATGAAGAATAACGTTTGGGGGTGAGTTTTTTTGAAAGGACCTGAATTGGCAGCTTACTTGGAAATAAACCCAAACTGACACTTGTCTGTACGACTGTTCTTAGCCTATCCATGTTCTCTTTGGCCCTGTATTCCACTTATAGAGCAGTCAGTCATCTGGCTTTCACGTACAATAACAACCGTATATGTCGCCAAGTTCTCTCCCTGGTAACGGGAGGGCGGGTTGATGCAACAGTTTGCGATCACCCTGACGTCATCAGGGTTGGGGGAAGGTGGGTTGATTGCTGTTTTTTTCTTCAGACTTGAGAGTGGAATAAATCTAACTAACCACATTTTGTCCGTAGCAATTTGCCCCGAATCAGCGGTGGAAATGGAACCGTAGTAGTCAGGTAAGCCAAACCGAGCGCCAAGAGCGGCAAAAGGTTAGAGACATGCACAACGAACCAAAGTCAAATTATGTCACCCACTAGCTAAACAACCCCTCGATTCCCCTCAGCCCCTCTCTCCGTTACAAAACATCGACAATGCATGTCCTTCACCTGGTTATCCCCCCCATGAGCGAGCTAGTTGAGAAGGAGGCTCAGGGGATGGAGGTTTATTTTGTCTTAAGCGGTGCCGGAGTCTTCAGAACGGTGAGTACTGTGAGACAAAATGCTGGTGACTGATGATTTAGGGAGAAAAGGGAGGGATAATTATTAACCCCATTTTTTTGGAGCAGGAAAGCGGAGAAAACAATGGGATTACCGCACACGAGGCGTTCACTTGCGACCCGAAAAAGGTAAGGAGAAATTGATAGAACAACGCTAGGAATGTTTGTTTTGTGAAGATAATGAGTGCTGGTCGCAATTTCATCGTGGATGTCTCATTTCTTCTTAGTGAGCGCAGGCGTGGTCACATCTAAAAAGGCTTTGATCGCCAGTTGACGATTCGCAAGAACTAACCTCTCTTTTCCATTTCTCAGTTCCGCTACATAAAGAACCCAAATCGCGCTTCCCCTCTTGTCCTCCTACGTTACTCTGACGGAGGAAAGATTTACGATGAGAAAGCAAACCACGATGAGATTCGCCGGCTGGAGACTAAACGCAGGAATACAATGGAATTCATGATGGATGGTTTGGGTGCAGTTGGCAGGAAATTTAGCGGAGCTGGCGTAATTGAGGAGTAGAGGACGTTTTAATTTTTTTCTCGTACCCGGGTATTCTTGTTTTCTCTTTCATTTCCAACAATCCCCACGCAACAACAATTTTATCCAACGGGTGCTTCCTACATCGTCGGAGAAACTACAACTTTGCTGCGGGTAATCTCCGAAGACGCTGCCATCACCTCATACCACTTCTTGCACGACTAGAAAGCGAGGAGCGCCTGAAATTCATAACATCCGTTCAGTTTCCCCCCCAAATTAGCAGCATTTTCCAAACGAGCCTGTGTTAGACGTGATTGATTATAGCGCAGTGATATGGGTACCAAGCAACGATCCTATGACCCCCTTTTGACAATCTCCGCAATATCTGCCACTGTATCTGCCTGCCTCTTAATACGTAGTGCAGTCAAGAAAAAATGCTCAGCCTCTCTTCCGTCAACATCAGTGATAAAAACCCTCGAGGTTCCTGAAAATCTCGAGAAACCAATCGAATCACTGCTGAATGCTAGCGCTCGCATCAACAAGCTTCTTCGCTCAAGAATTGGGAGTGACACCACTCAGGCTGGAAGTAGCAATCTGAGCGGTGACGACCAGTTGAAGCTGGACATTGCATGCGATGAAGCCTGTTTCGACGAGATGCGTCGCAGTGGGGTATACGAGATAGGAGCAAGCGAGGAGACGCCAGAGGAGGTTGATTTAAAGGGGTCTGGATTTTCCTGTGGCTTTGATCCCCTGGATGGATCGTCCGTGATTGGTTCAAACTTTACGATCGGTAGCATATTCGGCGTTTTCCCTGGCCGCGGTGTTGTTGGAAGAAAGGGGCGTGAAATGTGTTTGTCCGGTCTCTCTGTATATGGTCCTAGAACGACATTTCTCCTTGCTGTCTCAGGTTGTGGCGTTTGGGAGTTGACATTGGTTGATGACAACCGCTGGATAGTTAGCAAGGAGAAGATTAAGATCCAGGAAGAAGGGAAGGTATTTATGCCTGGAAATCTCCGTGCGAGCAACGAGGACGAGGGTTATGGTCGGATGGTGAGATGCTGGATTGAAGAGCGATACACACTCCGCTACACAGGCGCTATGGTGGCAGAAGTAAATTATATCCTGACGAAGGGGAAGGGTGTTTTTTGCAATGTTTCTTCATCAAAGGCAAAGGCCAAGTTACGACTGCTTTATGAGTGTGCCCCTATTGCCTTTATAGTCACCCTCGCCGGCGGGATGGCAATCCATGAAGACACCAAGACATCTGTCCTCGACGTCACCATTGAGCACTTGGATCAGCGGTGCGGGCTCTGCCTCGGAAGTGCTAAGGAGGTCGAGAAATTTTTAGCCATTGTTAAGTAAACCAACAAGTAGCTGAAAGTATTTGCTGCGAGATATGTTTCTTTAGAGCGAGGTTGCAGGATGGAAAAAAAAAAATTCAGTGTCTCAATCTTCTCTTCCATTATTATTATTAGAAATTCTTTTTCACTTTGTTCTCCCTACTCACATAAACTTTCAACTAACTACACAGCAGCTCAACTAACTACACAACAGCCCCCCAACCCATCCACCCCCTTCATACTCAAACTAGTTCTCATGGATAAAGAAAACCTGGACGATGACCCAAAGTCTTCTGGAAAGTAGATATCTACTTTGAAAGAAATGGTCCCGTGCTTCTTTCCGAAGCGGATCAAGGGGAGATCGTTAAATTCGACCACGCCCATGGCATCAACAAACCTTTCGCAGTTGATCACACACGAACCGATGACATCGTCCACGGAGAAATCATCCTTATCCCAAACAGTGAGAACGAGAAACTTCCCGCGGAGTTCATCTTCATTCTTCACTCTCACTGTCAGGACAACTCGATCAGGAAAATCCGGGTCAAGGTTGTGGATAATCGTGTCTGTTTTGGGCCACTTCTTCCTGAGCTGGCCCATCTTTTTCCCAGGTAGTTCCATGAATTTAGAAGTCAATGTGGAAAATTCGACGTAGGGATCCGACCCTCCTCCGAGAATAGCCGGGTCCATCTCAGTGAGGTTTCGGCATTTGATGTCACTAAAAGTGAGGGTGCAAGAGAGCTTACTTTCGCTGCACTGTTTCTTGGGCGGTTCCGGCATGATTTGAGAGGTGAAATTCTCGTCCTTGTCTATCTCGAATGAGCCGAACACCGGTTTGTGGTCGCTAGTGGAGAATCCTTCCGCGCTCCCGAATTCGATAGGCCTCAGGTTGTCACCCATGCCGTCAAGGCTCGTGAAAAGAATCCTGTCGGTATAAGAAGGAATCCGCTGCTCATTGTATTCTGTGGTGTCCTTCCCCTTGATTACTTTGAATGTCGGCTTGAAAGTAGGCTCCAGAGACTCCCACCCGACCATGGCTTCCTCATTGGTGAGCATCTTTCCCAACTCATCGAATGTAAGCAGCCCCTCATAGTCATTTTTCTCTACAAGATCGCTAGCCTTCATAAATTTTTCCATATGAATCCTCTCCTTCTCTTCCTTTTTGTCCGTCGATATCTCGACTGCACAGGCGTCTCCTTCGCCTTCGCCTACTTCAACCTCAACATCCTCAGCGTCGGAGGTACCAGTTCCAAAATCCGTCCTAAAATTCAGATCTCCCATCAAGAAAGTGTGGTGAGTAACCTGGCTAACGTCGTAAAACCCCATGGACGGGCCGCACTTGGTCCCTTCAAGAATTTCCTCAAGGTTATCCATCCTGCACCCAAAGCGCGTTTTGCCGTATATCACAAGACATGAAAGGTGAAAGTTGAATAGAGAAGGGGGAAGAAAAGGTACGATATTGGGTTGGTGTCAGCTCCAAAAAATATTCTTGCGCGAGAAGTCACAATCCGGTTCATTCGTGGCGGCTTTACCGCTTTGAACCTGCCTGCTCACCTCCCTTGATAATGTTTCTTCCCCTCATGGGCCTCCAGGTGACAGGTAATGAACGAAAGGGACAGAGTCCCGTCAATTTCCAACCTTGCCGCTATCCCACCTTTGTTAGCGCCGATTCCTCCCAAACCTGTGTTCTCCGCTGCCACACTTACGCCCGTCAGACGCTCAACAATAGAGGGAAGACAAAAAACCATCAGCCGCATTTCCCCTCTCTGGTGGCGGACAACAGGAGTATAAGTCGGAAGCAAACCCTCAAGTGCGCCATGAATAACAGTCGTATCATAACTCATATTACGCACGCCTTCAGGGGGAGATTTCATAAAATTGTTCACGCTCCAATCCTTATCTGTTGATAGATTCCCAGTCATTCTTGAGAGGGCGTCTTGTGTTTTCCCAACAAGATGGGACGTCGACGTCCTTATTTTCTTGCCGATGGCTTTCACCTTCTTCGGCTGGACAAGATCGCTTCCAACACTCCCAGCTGCAGGGGCATCATCTTCGCTGGGCCCCGCTTTTTCGACTTTAGTTGTGTCCTTCTCCTTGGAAGGGTTCTCATTGGAAAATTTCTCATTAGGAGGAACTGCTTCTGCTTCTGCCTCCCCGCCCGCCGCCGACTCTTTCGACCCTACCTTCAGCCTCTTCTTATTAAAAGTTGCCTCTTGCATGCCCACAACTAAAATGTCATAAGATATACCCTCTTTCTCCCCATTTTTCGGTATCCAATGCGACAGGGAATCATCGGGACAGGCATTCCCCATGTTCGCAGAGCAGAGCAAAATCTTAAGGGGCTGCATCATATGAGCTGGAGTCACCGAAAAGTAGGAAACCCTAGTTTACCGAGATAGTCTGGCAATTGGGATTGGTTTCATTTATTTTTCCATCGTCATTCTTCCCAAATTTACATTTCATCCAATTTAGAATGATTCTTCTCCACATTCGCACCCAGTCACGCCAATTTCTCACCCATAGGCTTGCGCAGAGTAGAGGGTTTTACAATTGCTCAACACCCCTGAGAGAGCAAATCAATATCTTCTTCCCAAACCTCTCCGATACCCCCTCTGATCCCTCCACAGCAACCAAAGGGAGCGTTCAAAAATGGTACGTGAGTGAGGGCGATGAAATAAAACCCAACACAACAGTATGCGACATTGACATTCCAGAACAGTTTTGCTTTGGAATGGATTTGGAGGAAGGGGGGGTAATCTTGTCGATAAATAAGAGTGAGAAGGAAGATTGTATCGCGGGGGACGTCATCTGTGTGCTAGATGACGGGTTGAGTAAAAGCCAAGAAGAAGCAGCGAAAGAATGATTAGAGTTGGAATGATGAAGTAGAAAAGGCATGTGTTTTAGCAAGCAAATTTTCTTCACACTTCACATTCATTACATTTAGTTCTTTCACGTTGTTCCCCGACCATACACACCACGCCGTCCTTTTCCACTCCGAGCAAGCATACGTGCGCGTGCTCTGTTCCTTAGATCAATGTCCTCGGTGCTCGTTCTAGTGTTGGTTGTGATGGTCGTGGTGCTGATCTCCCCTTCTTCAGAAGAGTTCAAAGGTGGTATTGCAGTTCCCTCAAAGATTTCCTTTCTAAGTTCGACCAAAGCCTGCCGCTCCTTATCCGCGAAGGAATCAGATAAGGCGTTTTTTCTCTTTTCTTCTTCTCCTTCTGCGGTTAAAATTACAGTTTCTGCGCTCTGCTCACTATGTGGCGGACTCAGGCTCCCCTGGGCGAGTTCCCTCTCGAGCTCTAAAAAAGATGATTGACTCGCAGTGAGTGATTTTTGAATGTCGATTAGGTTGTAGTTTCTCTTTTTTTCTCTGCTTGACATCAAATCTAACTGAGAGGAGAAGTTGGCGAGGGCGTCTGTGATGCTTTCGATCACATTGTCATTGTCATTGTCATTGTCGTTGTTGTTGTTGTTGTTATTGTCGTCAATGTAATTGTCCCTGTTGTCATCGTCACGAATGTCCCCATTGTATAGATAATCTCCAGTCTCAACTGCTTCAACCTTTTCCCCTACACTCTTGGCCATACTCATGAACATTTCTTCGAACTCATCAGGCATTTCAAACTCTGCACATTGGTCTTCAGCCTTGGGTTCCCTCTTTGATCTCTCTCCCACCAAAGACATTTTTGTGCGTGACGAGGCATTTTCATTGCCGGTTTCAAGTCTAGCTGTTGTCTTAGTCTTAGTCCCGGTGTTCATCGCGGACGCAGCCGCAAAAGCCCTAGCTGCAGTCCTATTCATAGCCCCGCTCCCCGGTGAAACATGTATAACCCCATTCTTCACAATCTCAAGCTCGGCATGGGCGAATTGCCAATCTGCGGCGAACTCCATCGTCTCTGTGCCTTCTTTCTGGCCTCCCCCGACACCGTCCAGGCGAAACATATGGTGCTTTCCGAAGCACAGCCTAAAAATCAAAGCGCTTGGGTTAGATAAAGACGACAAATAAATCAGGAATTTCCTCAACCAATCTTTGCGCTTACCTAAAGCCTTCTCGAAGAACGACAGATCTCAGAGAGTCAGAAGAGAGGTGATGATGTGTATACATATCATCGGTATTGCCGCTGACTTCACTTTCTTTCTGACTCATTTCACTTTTGGGTATTTGATTTCCATTGACGTAGGTAACACTGTGTCCGTAGTTCACAATGACAACAAGATTACTTTTCGGCTCGAAGCTGATCATGCAGTGCTGTTGCTCAATGTCGTCTCCGACAAGGTGGATATCGTTCGACTGGTTGCTTCCGATGGTAGTTACACCGGGAGAGATGGTATGCCGCACAGATTCACTGAACTGAGGGTCTGGATTCAGGTTTGTAAGCGTGATAGTTGACGGGAGAATGTTGCTGCTCGATGGCATTGGTCTTGCCGTTGCTGCTCCAGCCGTCGATACGGGCAATGGCGATGGCGATGGTGCGATGGCATTTTGTCTGTTTGTCACGCTCAACAATTCTCTTACGACTTCCTGGTTCTCCTTTTTCAACTGAGCGATTTCCTGCCGGAGGCTATCCACAATTATATCTGTCTGTTTGTCGCTGTCTCGATGCTTCGAGTTCACTGTTGCGTGGTTCATCATTTTCTTGGCTTGATCAACGTACTTAAGCGTAGACAGTGTCTCATCAAAGTGATCACTGTACGCACTTATCGCCGCAATCATTATAGTCACCGCATTCCCGCCCAGTGACTCTTTGAGCAGATAGGTCAAAACAGAATTTCTGTACGGTATGTACCTCATTGAGATGGGTAGGATGGTCATATTTCCTTTATTTTTCGTTACTTTTCGGCTAGCCAGCGCCTTAATGACGTCCCCAAGGGCGCTCAAACTCTTATTTATGTAGTTTGCCTCCGTTAGAGTTGTTCCGGTTGCCCCAGTATGCTTCACCCTTTCGCTCCCCGCCAAATCTACAAGGTTAATTTTGCTCATAACAGCACGCTGACTGACTTTGGCCTTCCTCTTCGGGTCGTGCTGGGTGATTAACTGCTTGAAAATTATCCCAAAAATAGCGTGAGACCTCGAACTCCTCGCATTAGCTCGTGTGGACGACGTTGTTCTCTGCTTGCCTCCAAACACAAGCACACCGTTCACCTCCTTATAAGACAGACAAGGGATCAACGACAATCCCTCTACGTAAGTTCCCTTACTCGGATGCTCCCTAACTTTAAGCTCGTTTTTAGGAGAGCGATCATCCCCGTTGACCAATAGGTCTTTAAGGGTCTCATTATAGATTTCAACGTAGCTCACTGCTACCTCGTAATCAGCCGTCTCGTACAACTCGCCATTGTGTTCGTTTTGGTGCTGCTTCTCCTCCTGCATGACCAGTTTCTTCTGGATAGAGTTGAACAATCCACAGCAGATTCGCGGGATCAGGCCATAGTCACTCTCCTTTACGGATGCGTCCAGCGGACCTCCTGTGCCCATCATTGTGTAGCTTTTTCCCGCTCCTGTTTGCCCGTACGCAAAAATACTGCAGTTTAGACCCTCCCAAGCCCTCCCCAAACATTTAACCCCCAAATCATCGTACAAATCACTCTGTCTATTGCTCGATTCGTCGCTGTATACATGGTCGAAGGAGAACTGCCTACTGGATATAGTCGGGGAAATGCGGCCGCTGGGGAGGTGGAGAGACTGCTCCACCATTGTCACGGCCGTCAATGCGGTAGGATCCACAAGTTGGACAGAATTTTGCGAGACACAAATAGTAGATTCCTCCCCTTCGTCATCGAGGGGACGAACACGGACAGCGACAACAACATGTTGGTTGTTTTTGCGTTTGTATTCATTGCTGTAGTCTTCTCCGTAATCATCGGTTTTATTGTCAAGGGAAGTCCGATAGTGATCCGACTCATGACTAAGCCCGCCTGAAGGCTCGTATGCGTAGTTACTCATGGAGAGGGTAACCAATTTCGAATGGGTTATTTTTCAGCTTTTTTTTATTTGTCTTACAAAAGGGAAGAATAAGGTGATGGTGCTATAAATTACTATGCATCGGCGTCATCAACAAGCACAAGGGGCGGAATCCCCCAAAAAACCGCAAAGCGGTCTCAAAAGCACAAGACGAGGCTATCTCGTTATTATTTTTTTCTGGGTAGTAGTTGTGATAGTTTCGTTGTGGAGGTTGGGGGGGTACGATTCTCCTCTAAATCGGCAGGAAGCGAAGTTCGCCTGGTTTATGAACCCCCCGGACATGGAATATCATGTAAACACGCCAAAGAAAACAGCTTCCCTAATACATCTTGGCCAAGGGTATACGTGTGAGAGGTTCTTGAAAATAGGCGGCGGCCTCGACGGTGATGGCGCCTGGCCAATCTGCATAACCTCTAAGCTCCGATCAAAGTTCACAGGGGACTCATCTTCATCATCTCGCCACTGCGTGGTCTATTCTTTTGGGGTTGCTGAGGACATGTCTTTCGACTTGGGTGCGGATGGAATCGGATGCACCGTTCACAGCTACGATCACACTATTCGATCCCTTCCATCAGTGAGGGATTCCACTGATCACAGCATTATCTGGAAGCAAATCGGACTCGGAACTGAGGGAAACGACTCGAAATATCTGATGAGTTTGAGAGAAATTTTGAAAATAAACGGCGACCAATTTGTCGACGTTCTGAAAATTGACATTGAGGGAGGAGAGTGGTCGTTTCTAGAAGAGGTGTTAGAAAGTGGGTTAATAAGGGAGAGGGTTGGACAGTTCTGCCTCGAAATCCACTTTAGCCTCGAAAGTGGGGCAAACTATATACAACCAAGACAAATTGCCCTCCTGGAATCACTGACCAACGAAGGGGGCTTTGATCTATATTATCGGGCTGATAACTTTCAGGGATGCCCGCAAGTCTATTGGCTCCCGGGGGAATACGGCATGATCGGAGTGCGGAGGTGTCACAACCTGTGCTATGTTAACCGCCGATTGTTAAGTTGAAACGAAGAAAAGTAGAGAAGACAATTTTGCACCATGAGGTGGTGACGTTTCGTTCATTCACGGACCCATAAATCTATCGCCCTTGGTTCCGATTTTTATGTTACTTAAAAGCAAACCCCACCAAACCAACAACAGCGCCAGCCGACATTGCCATGGCCCCGAACCGATTCCTCGGCGCGCTCTTGTATTTCACTTGCCGCGTTGTTTTTGTTGTTCCAACTCCCGCCCCGACAACCCGCCCCCCCTCTAATCTACCGAACCTATACTTTCGATAACACTCAACGACGTGCTCGCCCGCCCTCGTCGACATCAACCTCTTGGACATCTCCTTCAATTCTCTCGGGAATTGGTCCCTTCTCCCACATGACAAATACTCAAACTCCCTCAGATTCAACAACAAGGGAGAGGCCAACGAAGCGAACGACAAGTCAGCCGCTGTAAATCTATCTCCGATGATGTACCTTCCACTCCCATTGTTTTCAAGCCGATTCCCAACGGAATCGAATACCCTCAAGATCTCAGTACGGCTCATCTCACAGCTCTCGGGAGTGACGGACATGAAACGCCGCATTCCCGGTTGTATCATTCCCCTCAGCGCAAGTTGCCTGAACAAAAATGTCTCGATATGACTCGTGTCCTTCGTCGCCATATCCACGAGAAGATCCGTATTCCCCTCCCCAAGAAGATGATGATATGCAAACACCCTCGCCGTCGGTCCAAGGCACCGATCCATCTCCTCCTCAAAATCCCTCACCTCATCCCCGACCTGACCGTCCTCAGGATATAGTGCCGGAAGATATTTTCTCAGTATATTTTTACTGTCGTAAACGACTGAACCGTCGGCAGAATCAGTCACAATCGGAGTCCCCGATCGTTCTGAATTTATCTCTGTAACGGCGATGGCAGAAAGGCCGGGCGGGTGGGCATCCTCTGCGTACGTGAAACCCCCCCCCTCCTCGCCAGAATTTTCCAGCAAATCAAACCCCCAACGGACCTTCTCGCAGTAGTGAGATATACCGACCGTGCACAATCGCAACCTCGTGTTCTCGCCAGGACTCGTAGAAGAGAATAGATTTATCAAAGGCGATACCTTTCCGAGGGGACCGCGCTTTATCTTTGCGAGCGTTACCTGCTTGGTATTCTCCGGGGGTAGTAGACTCATGGAAATAAACTGTTCTCGCCAGGACTCGTAGAGGAGAATAGATTTATCAAAGGCGATACTTTCCGAGGGGACCGCGCTTTATCTTTGCGAGCGTTACCTGCTTGGTATTCTCCGGGGGTAGTGGACTCATGGAAATAAATACTGAATAAAGACGAGGAGAGGGAATTTGCGAAAAATGAAATAAATGAATAAGGACGAATTGCATACAATTTCTCAACGCTACCGTCCTCCTGCAAGAGATTTGCGGTCGGCTCTCTCAAACAAGCCGACGCCTAAATAGCCCCCTCCTCGGCATCAGAAATTCTGCCCGCTCCCTCTCCCCACTTGTCTCTCCATCGTACAATACATGCTATATTAATGGCAGGTTACATTTCCGGCCTCCTCTCCAAGATTGAAAAGGCGTTAGACGAGGAGGAAGTAAGTCCGATCAAACTCGAGAACAGAAGGAGGAAATTGCTTGAAAGCAGCGGGGAAGGCGACGACGATGAAGAAGAGAGAGTTAATAATACTGTATCTCCGACTACTCCGCGCGGAGGTGTGATTATTCAAGAGGAACGCACCCCTGTCGACCAAGAACAAATGAAACAGAATAACAAACCCAAAGAACAACACGAATCTACCGTACTGACGCCCGCCTATGGTCGAAAGCCTGCCGAGGAAGAGGAAGAAGAGGAGGTCGACGAGGAGCAGGACCAATCTTCCGAAATCCAGCTGGAGAACCTAACGGTGCTGCTAGATTCTGTGGACGTCTCCGTCGGTTCTCACGATGACAACGACGGCGGCGTCGACGACGACGACGACGACGGCGACGACGAGGAGGAGAATTTTATGGAGTCGAATAGCTTCATAATCCACGACGACGACGAAATCGATCGTTACGACACTCCTACTCCGACTGCTCTCAGTAATCGCGACGATTATAACACAGGCCTAGCGAATTGTTCATCTTCTATTACACCCGCTCCGCAAAATCCAACCACTGCCAACCATGACCGTCGGAGGAACATCGATACTTCTACCTCTCGCACGGAGACGTATACCCTTACTCCAAATGGGACTGAAAACACGGGCGCAAACCTTTCTACCGCACCCTCATCCTCTGTGAGACGCTCAACAACGGAAACGACAATGAGATCTCCCCAACTCTCCCCAATATTCTATGGCGTTAGAAGAGGAGGAGGAGGACAAGACAACAACATCGACAACAACATCGACAACAACATCGACAACAACATCGACAACAACATCGACAACAACATCGACAACAAAACCGTCAAATCAAAACTCTCCACCGCATCCTCCCCTCCCCCCCCCCTCCAGCCCACCAAAACCCACAGGATGAACACTTGGAACCCCCTCCTCCCACCCTCAACCTCCACCCCCTCCCCTCCACATCCCACGCCCAACGTCACCGGGAAGAAGTGCTCGTCTTTCAACCTTCACATACGCCTGCTTTTGTACACTCCTGCTCCCGATGTTCAGAACGACTCGTCGTCGTCGTCGTCGTCTTCGTCGTCGTCGTCGGACGTGAGTCTGATAATGCACCTCCCCCGGACACTACCACCCGGTACGGTCACATTACCCGCGTCTCCCCCCCCCCCCCCCCCCCCCCCCCCCCCCCCCCCCCCCCCCCACCACCCCCCCCCCCCCCCCCCCCCCCCCCCCCCCCCCCCCCCCCCCCCCCCCCCCCCCCCCCCCCC
>Ga0115554_1000387_pt1 | contig 29836 bp, 14 predicted proteins | sample COGITO_mtgs_1104_3_FD_87283 | JGI IMG/M metagenome (GOLD analysis project Ga0115554, IMG submission 87283) | Pelagic marine microbial communities from North Sea - COGITO_mtgs_110404 | ecosystem: Environmental > Aquatic > Marine > Epipelagic | place: Germany:Helgoland, sampling site Kabeltonne... | reverse complement strand
TGAAAGTTCATCCCAGAACAAAAATTGTCATCTAATTGCATTATTACTCAAACTCTTCACGCTCTCGGCGACGCGCTTCTTCGTTAAAGTGAGAGTTTCCTTTTTATAATCATCGAAAGAGCCACGAAATCTTTTGCAGACACCCTCACCCACAACCCAGAGCTCCTCTACTGTGGCCTGTATAAAGTACTGGTCATGAGAAACAACCACGAGGCCCCCGCGAAACTCGCTGACGGCAGAAATGAGCGCGTCGATTGACTCCATATCAAGGTGATTCGTCGGCTCGTCCATAATGATGATGTGCGGCCTCCGAAAGCAGAGCGCAGCGAATGCGACCCTACTCTTCTGCCCACCAGAAAGCATCATCATGGGTTTCACTGCGTCAACACCTTGGATCTGAAACCGCCCTAACCAGCTACGCATCTCCTGATCTGTCGCGTGCTCGAACTGCTGCAGCAAGTTTTCTACGCATGACAGCGTTAGGTCAAATTTGTCGGCGGAATGCTGCGTGAAATATGCAGTACGCAGGTTGCCGTTCCGAATAATGTCGCCCCGAATGCATCGCAGCTTCCCCTCCACCAGGTTTAACAATGTACTTTTTCCGGCCCCGTTGGGCCCTAAAATTCCAATTTTGCTACTCAAGTCGATTCCGAAGTTCACTTTCCTCAATAATCTCTGGTCCTTGGGCTTTTCAGAATCATAGTCAAAATCCACATCGTTTATGGCAATCACTGGCCGACCGAGAGGAGGGGGGTTTTCGATGCTGAACCGCCACAGAGTCTCGATCTCCACGTCGTCCGGTGCTTCCAAGTCCATCTTCTCTACGGCCTTGATGCGGCTCTGAACCAGACTAGCCCTCTTAGCATTGAATCTGAATTTTTCGATGAATTCCATCATGTCAGCGCGCTTGTCTTTGTATGCCTCGTATACGCGCTTTTGGTTCTTGAGTGCTTCACTCGATGTTTTCACATACGTGTCGTAGTTCCCCTTGAAATAATTCAGCTTGAGGTTCTTGAATTCAATTATGTCCGTTGTAACGCTGTTTAGAAAGCCGCGGTCATGAGACACCACCACGAGCGAGTGCTTATAACCGAGGAGGTACGATTCAAGCCACAATACAGCTTCAAGATCAAGATGGTTTGTCGGCTCATCCAGCATCAGGATATCGGGTTCGATAAAAAGCGATGCGGCGAGGGAGACGCGCATTCTCCATCCACCACTGAGAGCGCTGGTCGGCCCGCTCTGCATCTCCGGTGTAAATTGCAAGCCAGACAGAATCATGGCAGCTCTCGCCTCCGCACCGTTGCCCCCAATTATCTCGAGGCGAGCGTAAATTTCGTCGAGCCTTTTTAGGTCTTCGTTGAACTTTTCGTTGTCACCTTTCGTCACGTCATCGACCTTCATTTTTGCCTGCAGCTGAGCTCGCCGAAGCGCCAACTTCTTTTCACCTCCCTCACCCCCGCCTCCCTCTTCGACTTGACCTCTGCCCCCCTCATCACCCCCCATATCCAAGCGACTCGATATCTCTTTTTCTTCCGCAATCAGCATATTTCTCTCTACGTCTGCCTCTAACACTGTGTCAATGACACTCTGATTTGTTCCCTTGATTTCCTGGCGAACATGGAGCACACGATGGTGCCGAGGGAAGCCCTCAATTTCAAACGCAGCTATCGCTTTAAGAAGCGTAGTCTTACCGATGCCATTCTTTCCTACCAAACCATATCGCCGCTGGTAAGTGAATTTCACATCCGCAGAGTCAAGCAGCTGCTTTCCGCTGTCCAGCGACAGCGAGACATTCTGCACTTGAACGTCCCTCTCCCGATTCTTGCTGTACACTGGTAGTACCATTGCCGCCACTTTCCCGCTGTTTTGTGCCTCTTCCTCTTCAATAATTCTCATCTTGGCGTCGTAGGCTCTCCTCTCCAGCTCAGCCGCTTGCTTGGCCTTGCGTCTGTCCCGTGCACTTTCAGCTGCAAACGCCTCTCGCTCCTCGTTGGTCTTCTCTCTATAATCACTCCCCCACAGGAAGGCGTTCTGGAGCTCTTCCTCCTCCGTGATTTTTGCTTCGCCAATGACAAGTCCCGTTCTCAGCAAAGATGTAGTTTCGCTATTCTCAGTTGCGGCAGATTCAAATTGTGGACTCCCCTCTCCTTCGCCCCCATTCTCAGTCACCAATGCTGCAACCAAAACATCTACGACATCATTTGATATTTCTAGGTCTTCTGCAAATGGCTCGAGCGTTTCCCTTATGACGCTGTGCAATTTCAGATCAGCCTCATCGAGAGCATTGAGCATCGAGAATATGTAGTCCACCATGTCGGGGTCCACAGATGGGAGGGTTTTAGAAAGGATGGAGTCCATCGCTTTCGGCAGATATCGAGCAATGTGATCCGAGACCTCCTTCGATTTTTTCACAGGCAGGTTTAGGCAGGTTTGAGGGCAACCTTTTGTCCCTTTATCTCTTCAAATACTTAATGCGGTATTAAAACATCGGTGAACATCGAATTCACGAACACATCGACAAATTTTTACCTCTCGCCCAACTCTCTCTTTTATCACTTACGCAAACAGCAGCTACCGAAAGTCGAGAAACGTGTACTGTTGTTGTTGTTCTTTTCCCTTCATTTTTTACCTCTAGTGCACGAGCACAATACCTATTGGGATATTTGTCTGAGTCGTGAACTTTCTCGACGTCTTTTTTCCCTGTTCAATTTGCTGTCACCTTGCTCGTCTTGAGACTTGGGCCTCTTCGAACCAATTGCACTGAATTCTCGATATTTTCGGCCCATTTCAACTTGAAACCTTCTCTTAAAGGCAGTGTTGTTTCAACATGTTGTTCTCGTTCATCATGCTGCTCCTACTCACCTCATCTGTCCTACCCTACTCGGTTCTACTTACTCGCGAGGCCGGTAAAAACGAAAATTTGCGCGATAAGATAACAGCGTTGCGCCCTGCGACGAAAATAATCGAGCTCCCTGTTGTCAAGACCCTGGAAGTTACAGGTGGTGTTGAGAAGGTCCGTGAAATTTTGGCAGCTGGGGGTGTTGACCTCGTAACAATCACGTCCCCAGAAGCTGCTGCGAAATTTATCGATGCGGCTGTCGACTGTCCCGTCAAACTTCCCTCGATTGCTTCTGTCGGGTCCGGGACGTCAGAAATCCTACAGAAGAACAATCTGCGAGTTGATTTTGTGCCATCGAAGGCGATGGGCAAGACACTCGGGGACGAGCTTCCCATTCCAACGAATGTAATGGGAATCAAGAAGGTTGATCCAACTGTTCTGTACCCTTGTTCTTCGTTGGCTCAAGATACACTCCAAAAAGCGCTTGAGACGCGTGGCTTCCGAGTGGAGCGTGTTGAAACCTACTCGACTCAGCGGAATGAGTGGGGGGAAAGTGAGAAAAGTGCGCTACCGAGCGATGACAACGATCTTGTCGTGACTTTCGCGTCCCCATCGTCGGTCAAGAATTTTCTGCTCAACCACCCCTCTGCTACCCGGCCTAAGGCGGTGTGCATTGGGGAAACAAGCGGGAAGTGCTGTGTTGAGAACGGCTGGGTCGAGGGTGTTGATGTGTTCTGGCCTGGTAAACCGGGGGTTGATGCGTGGGGCCAACTGGTGTGCGATGTCATCGATGGGAGATCGACGCAGACGATCGGAGCGGCGACAGAAACGACGCAAGCTGGACAAAGCGAGAAGAAGAGGAAGAATGCCAAGGAAGTGAAAAAAACTTCCCCCCCACCACAATCCCCGCCTTTTGATCTTCCCTCGCTAATTCGGCAAGTAAAGGCGAGTGTCCTTCTCGCTCAAGCTGAAGGCATTGCCCGACAGGAAATACGAACGCCGCTGCCGAGGAGTAAGGGGGCCAGAGACCTTGGGAGGCTCTACGAAGGGCGAACTGACGGGTATGATACAGAGCTTGTTCCCACCGATGAAACCTGGCAAGGCGGGATCATGCAATTGTATCGAGCCGCTACTCCGGTTGTCAATGAGATTTTAAGGGCCATCAGCGACGACGTAGGCGGTATTCCCGTTCAAGTGGAAGAGGACAGATCGATAGATGAGAGTGGTGTTGACGGCGTGGGTGTTTTTAAAACAGCATGCGACCCTGAGGACGAAGTCTGTGCTGTCCTGCAGCCAACCCAGGAGGTCCTACCCACTATAATCCAACTGTCCGAGTCAGTTGTGAACGAAGATCAGCTCCTCCTGCTTTTTAATCCACAGTGGCGAAATGTCGACGATGCACTCGACAGCGCCAGCAAATCTGGAGGGTTATTTGGGGGCTTGGCATCGATCCTGGGGGGTAAGGGGAAAACCCTTGAGAAGTTAGACGAATTGGGGTTCGAGCTGACGTACTGTTTGGACGGCTACGTGTGCAAGGGTAACGATGTCTGGCTGCTCAAAACATTCATGCAGGACTGGCGTGTCTTTGCTGAGACGGGTGACGGCTCGGACTACATTTTCGTGGGAACGAAGGCGACACGACCGAATTACCAAGATGTTGAAGAGATGTTAACCGAGAATGGAATTAAGGAAAAGTTTGCTCGGGACATCGGACTATAAAATGAACGCAGAACCAACTTGGATTTTGGACCCATTGAGTTTTTATCCAAGTTCATCGAGAGAGTAGTGAAAAAATAAAGGAATGCAGCGTTTTAAGAAAAAATGTCATCCTCGTTGTCTTCTTTTTTACTACTTCCGTCACTTGCTCCCCCACTACCCCCGGCACTAGAATTGTCATCATCGTCGTCGTCATCATCATAATCGTCATCCTCGATTTCCACTTCCATGTCGTCCAGAGGTGTGGCATCAACGTCCATATACTCTCCATAGAGCTCGATTTCTTCGCGTCGCTCCCTCTCCTTGCCTCGCCTGATCATCTCGTCAATCGCCCAACTGCCGCAAACGACGACCAAAAAGAGACTGACAGCAAGTACAGGCAGAATCAGTTTAAGGTGAATCTGAAAGTAGGTCTTGATCCTGAGAAGGTAAGATGTACTCGAGGATGTAACTGGAGGAGGGGGCGTAATCGTTGAGACGTATGTCTCCTCAAACATATCGAAGGTAGTCCCCTTCCACATCCACTTTTTCAAATATCGACGCATAAAACTCTGGTCCAAAGAGGAAATACTTGGCGAAGATGCAGTTGGCACGGCAACGGGGGAAGCTGAGGCCACAGACGGAGCAATAAAAGTGGCAGCGGCAGGTATAAACCTCGAAAGCCGATGAATCCGCCGGTTATAGCCGCCTCCGAGCCCGTAGCTATCGTTACTGGGCAATTTGTTGTCATCGACGGCAGAAGGCCGCAAACAGTCAGTGAGTCGGCCTCTAAGGGGGGCGAGAGGGGACCATGATAGAGACAGTTCAGTGAGCGTAAATAGCAGGAAGAGGGAAAACCGCAGTGACTCCATGAGATACGAAATGGGGGGGGGGGGGAAGGGGAAAAGAGTGGATATGGGCAAAGAGGGGAAACGATCTCAGTGCACACAACAAAGGCTGTTGTTATAAAATAGGTTTGGAACGCGTGTGCGCTTATTAGGTTCTTCGAAAGGTGCTCTAGAAGGCTAGATGAATCGAAATTATAAGGGTGCTCTTCGCTCAATTTTTTCGATATGAACGAACCCATGGGAAGACAGACGTGGCACTCCACAGAAGAAGAAACCCGACAATTTGAACTCGATCGGTCCCCTCTTGTGTGGTACTTCTACTAGCTAGTTGAAAACTTTGCACCTGCGACCTTTGCTGCCTCAGAGACGGCACAAGAACAAACCTAGACGCAGCAGAGCTGAAAGGGCTGCATCTGCTTAACAGCGACGTCGCGGACCTTCCGTTGCATATAGGCTAGGAAAAGAAGGAAAGACGTAAAAGCGCAGAACTGCGAACGTAGTAGAACAACTTTGACCATCAACCGTCAGTCACATTGGCAACATGTTTCTCTGTCGATCCACCCACTTCCTTAGGACTACGTGTTTTTCGACGCGGAATTGCGTGGAGTGCTGCGCAATGCGGCGTTATCGCACCACCAACGCCTATGATCCCCCCTCCAATTCCCAACCGAAATGTGGGCCAAAGCTGTATGATACCCACATCCCCACTGCGCAAGCACAGAAAGTGTCTCTATTTTTAACCTCCTCTTTCAGTGCATTTCTAGACCCCTCGCGCGCAGACGCTGTTGCCGCTGTTGGTGACGTTTCCTCCTCTTACCAACTTCGAAGCCTACATGAAATGATGTGCTCAACAGAATCAGGACAGCGCGTTCTTCGCGAGCGCCCAGTTCTTCACGACCAACGCTTTGACCTCGAGGCCCTGCGTGGCTTGGCCCCGAACACTTTCGGCCACGCGTACGCTAAATTCATGCAGAACCATCACTTTGACCCCTCCTCGCGCCCGAATGTTCGTTATGTGGACGATCCTGACTATGCTTATGTCATGTTGCGTTACAGGGAATCGCACGATTTCTACCACGTCCTCACCGGTCTGCCCCCCTCTGTAGAGGGAGAGATGGCTTTGAAATTGATCGAGTGGGGTTGGAGCGGCCTGCCTGTTGCGGGACTGAGCGGCGTCTTCGGCGGTGTCAGAGAAGTTGGAGAAGAGGGGAGAAGATTCGAAAGGTGAGGAAAGCATTCTCAAATGAATAATGGCTTTTATGGCATGCCCCAAGTCAAGTCTGGATGCCGATCAATGACATTACGTGCTTTTCGTGCCACTCACACGCCTCGTACTTGAATCTCAGACTTTATAAACCTTTCGCTCTCGAATGCGGTAGAACTGCAGTGGGGGCAGAATGGATTGGCGGCTATTGGGAAGAACAGTTCGAAGTAGATTTAGAGGTGCTGAGAAAGAAAGTGGGTGTGGCTATTGGCGGAGTTGAGGGTTGGGAGAGGAGGGGGTTGAGAGAGGAGGGGGGAGGTATCAAATAATTAAAACACAATTAAGTGTCGAGATTGGATAAGTAGCGAGAGCGGATAAAGCAATGAATGGAGGGAAAAAGTTGATTTTTGTACAGCAGCAATGGGCTCGCTCAACCATCTCTTATCAGGTATTCGAAAATTTGCATTAGTATTACATTATCGTCTCACTGTCAAGTTGGTTTAGCTTTATCCGCTCGTTCGTATCATTTTACTATTCTTTTAGGCTGCTGCTGATGAACAGGGGTCCGAGAACAAGAATTGTTGTGCTGAGTAACTTAATTACAACATGCAAGGACGGTCCAGCAGTGTCCTTAAAGGGATCACCGACTGTGTCCCCTGTGACTGCAGCCTTATGAGCTTCGCTGTTCTTCCCTCCGAAGTTTCCGAGCTCGACGTACTTTTTGGCGTTGTCCCACGCTCCCCCCGTGGTGTCGAGGAAGAGAGCCATAAGGATTCCTGTGACAGTGCCAAACATCAAGTAGCTAGCGAGAACCTCTGCACCCAACAATGGTCGGTCGGTGTATTCCCCAATAAAGCGGAAAACTAATCCAACGGCGACCGGCGTCAGCACACAAATGCAGCCTGGGTATCGCATCTCCTCTAATGCGGCCTTGGTGACCAAACTGACGCAAGTCTTATAGTCAGGCTTCGCCTTGTATAGCATGATGTCAGGGTTTTCTCTGAACTGCCTTCGCACCTCCAAGACGACTTGGTGTGCTGTCCGTCCAACAGCGCTTATGGCCAGACCCGTGAAGTAGAAGATGATCATAGAACCGATCAATCCGCCTATGAGGACCTCTGGGACGGCGATGTCGACCACTTTGAACTCTCTGCCTGCAAATGCACTGAACTCGTCCATGAAGGCCCCAAAGAGAAGGAAACAGGCCATCGCGGCAGATCCGATGCTGTACCCTTTGGTTACTGCTTTCGTGACGTTTCCAGCCGCATCGAGGCGGTCCGTGGCGTCTCTAACGTGCTCCGGCTGCATGCTCATCTCGGCAATTCCTCCAGCGTTGTCAGCGATGGGGCCGTAGTTATTCATGCTCAAAATGTAGCAAGCAGTGCTGAGCATACCCATAGTCGCTACGGCGGTACCAAACAAGCCTGCATTGTGGCCATCTCCTATGCCAGTGGTCCTCCCAAGGTGATACGCGGACAAAACAGCAACACTAACGATCAAAGTCGGTATGGCTGTGGCCTTCATTCCGACACTCACACCGACGATGATATTGGTTCCATGGCCAGTTGTCGACGCCTCAGCTATGCTCCTGACGGGTGAAAACTCGTAGTCAGTGTAGTACTGCGTCGAGAGCACGATGCCATAAGCGCACCCCATACCCGTCAGCCCACAGAGGAAGAACTTGAACCATGCTCCATCATACCCCGGAACAGATAGCAACCACCAAGTAATGATGAAGAAGCCTACGATCGAGAGACCGACGGCGGCCCTGTAGCCTTTTTGTAACTGGTGCATTGGGTTCATGTCGGGCCTATCAAGACCGCCAACGAAGACGATTCCGGCCGAAGAAACAATGATGTCCATCCCATGCACGACCAGAGGGAAGAAGAGGAACTTGGTCAACACAGTGCCTTCGAGGCCGGCCTCAGAGCAAAGGGTAGAGGCAAGAATCATTGCTCCAATGATTTCGGCCGCAACAGACTCAAAAACATCCGCAGACGACCCAACACAATCGCCAACCATATCGCCAACAAGGTCTGCAATAACTGCCGGGTTACGCGGATCATCCTCAGGAATGCTCTGCTCCACCTTCCCTACCAAGTCAGCTCCAACGTCCGCAGCCTTGGTATAAATTCCTCCTCCTAGCTGCATAAATAGCGCGACGAACGATGCGCCGAAGCCGTAACCTACCATGAGCATCGGAACATCGCCAGTACTGATGCTCCCGTTTGTCATGTAAAGCAGGCAAAACAAGAGAGTGACACCAAATACACAAAGCGTAATGTTCAAAACGGCAGAGAAAGCCCCGCCGCGAAAACATACGATCAAAGCCTCGCCATAGCTTCTCCTGGCAGCGGCAGCGACGCGGATATTGCTGTGGCTAGCACACCACATTGACATGTAACCCGACATGGCAGAGCAGACACATCCAAGAAGGAAGGAAAGGGAGGAAAGGAAGCCGAGATAACTGTTGCTCAGCGAATTGATGCTAGTGTCTCCGACTTCAGTCTCGTGCGAGGGGCGGAACAGGTAGCTGAACCAGATGAAGAATGATAGCGGGATCGCAAGGTAGAGGACAGCATTGTACTGCACTTTTAAGAAGCCAGCTGCACCTTCACGAATCGGGTCACTGACCCCCCTCATTTCCTCGGTGCCGTCGTCGCAAATCAGCACGCTCCGAGCCAAATAGATGGAGAAAATAGTGCCGTGAATGCAGCATCCAAACACCGTGATGAGGATTGAGACCATCGACGGAAGGATAAGAATGCTCACTATCTGAACAAGAGCCACAATGCTGGCAATCTTAGTGATGACATCAGTGGGAAAATTCGATAGAAAATAGTGGGCAAGTGGCCCTAGCTTGTGCAGTGCGGGGGAAGATTGAGCGTACGCACCGGGTCCAAGACCAAGACCAACATTGGTGGGTGTTTGTACAACTGAGTAAGTAGGCATCTGCAAGCCTCCCGAAGAGCCACCACTTTGGGGGGTTCCGCCACCCCCCTCCATGTCTAGTGCTGGTCCCGGCCCCTCTACAATGTTGGGGTTCATCGGGGTGGAAGTCGTTCCCCGGCGCATGGTGATGAACTGAACTGAACTGAAATAAGGAGAGTTCGTTGGGGAGAGATTCACAGTGAATCGGCTTAGAAATACTTATTTTTTGTCTTCAGAGCGATCAATAGCTGCTGCTTTCTGGTCGATTCTTGATCAACGAGGTGAACAAGCCAAACTCGGTGAGGAATGATGGTAAAACTGTTTTTCGTTTGTTGTGTAGCCTTTAATACTGCCCATTCAATAAAGCGGTGTTTCTATTTTTGTCTGTCCAGCAGCACGCTCTATTTTCCATTATTGCTCCAAAGGATCGCAAAATCCTCCACTATCCGGGGGATAAGCCACCCCCGAAATTTGCGCTCCTTTCCTGTCTCAATTCCCTGCTTGTGAAGGACTATTCGCGTACGCCAGGGTTGCTATATACTGCTTCTCCGCTGACGGTAGCGATCGCTTTGTCTGAGATACGCGTTTGTGGGCATTGATCAAACCCGCATGGTCTGCTACGATTGTGTTTTTTTGTTTTTGTGATTGACATTGACATGCGAACTGTGATGCTCCTTGGTGGAGTCTTCCTTGCTCTCAGTTTTGCCTCCGGTTCCTCTCGCTTTAGTCCTTACGATAACAATAGCGGGCTCAATTGCGCTATTGCTGGTGAAGATTATTGCATTTTAGCTACCTCAATGGAGCACATTTCCAATGATATTGTTGTGAACCAGGACCCGCCATCCAGAATTACACGCTTGACCCCATCCTGCCAGATTCTTACAGCCGGCTGTCAAGCAGACTGCACTGCAATAATTGACGTCTTGAAGAAGAGGGTGCTGCAGACTGAATTCGACCAGTCTCCCATGCTTACACCAACGCAGCTTGCCCAAATCACCTCCCATACTCTCTATCAACGGAGAGGGTTTGTTTACTACTCTCATGTGATTGTTGGCGGGATCGGTCCTTCTGGGAAAGGGTGCGTTTGGGGATATGACTCCATCGGTTCATTCGAACTCGGCGCTGTGGCGTGCAATGGAGATGGCAGCAATCTACTGCAGCCAATTTTGGACCGGGTATTTCTCAGTGGGAAGGAGAAAATTCCTACTTATTTGCACCGAACGAACGAAAACTCTCTATTACCACCGGTGAAGACGACTGTTTCGGAACTGGATCCTGAGAAAGCTATAAAGTGTGTCATTTCTGGTTTTAGGAGTGTTGCAAACCGCCAGCAGGGGAACGTGGGGTTGCAGAAAGTGAAAATTGTTGTGCTTAAGAAGGGAGGGTTTATTGATGAAAAGGTAGTAAATTTGTGAGTAGAGAAGAATTGCCCAGATGATATTTTTTCACTTTTTACCTTTGCCATCATAATTAAAAAAAAATAACAAGTTCGAAACGGAGAGATGGTGAAAGGCTGCCTTAAAGGGCCCAAAGCTAGAACCGAAGCATTTTCATTATCGTTTAAAGCGGGTCCTAGATTCCAATATTTCGGTCAAATTCGGATAAGTTCAATCCGTCGAAGACTGCCTGTGCCATCACGCGATAGCCAGCGTCGTTCGGGTGACACTGGTCGCAAGACTGCTTATCGCACCAATACGCACACTCCTCCCAAACCTGATAATCATCAACAGTGCATTCTTCAGGCCAACCATCGACAGACTCCCAATCAACAGTGCCACCCATTGCGCTGTAAACGTCAATTAGCCCAGAAATCGCCCCCGAGTTTTCTCCAACAATTTCTGGGAGAAGGGCGGGAAACACGCTATTGATCACTGTCTGGTTAGCTCCTATGGAGCCTTCCTGCATCAGGGGCGGGGGGACATTCAAATAGATCTTTGGGTTCCCAAGGGTTTGAACCAAATCTATCATTGCGCTGTAGTCCTCGGCGAAAGTACAACCGAGTGTCGTTGTATTCGCTTTTCCACCGCAATCATGTTGCCAATTATCTGGGCCTCCCGATCCAGCGTCTTTGGCATCATTAGTGCCAAGCATGATTATGATGATATCCCATTCTTGACTGGTGAGTGTTTCAAATTGAGGGCGATCCCAGTAAGGTGAGTCGGCACCCTTCTGCATTGTGGATCCGCAAGCACCAAGATTCGTCACGAAGAATGCATTTGGGTGCGCCTTATCCAGAAGATCCTGCAACTGAGAGGGGTAGGTATTCTCATCCGATGATGAACAAACTCCGGCAGTGATAGAGTCACCAACTGTTGCTATCTTCACTGTCCCACTTCCTCCTTCTTTAGCCTCGCATACTAGATCCATAGCAGCCTCTTCAGGGGTCAGAAATGGCAGCAACTGAGGGTGAGAGGCGTGACAATCAGGAAATCCATAAGTTCCAATTAAGGGGTTTACGTCATATTTTTTGAAAAAATTGCCGTGTGCAGCCGAAAGGAAGATGCGGCTGCCGAAAATAATGGAGAGAATGGATTTTTTCATGATGTCCAAACAATAAAAAAAGAATACCCGCTTGTCTCATCATGTCATGTCAGGTGAAGGATGAAGGCAGTGATGACGCTTGTGAGGGTGACGCCCATAATAGCAGCATTGGAAAGAAAGATACTAATAATAATAATATATGCGAGATGGATTTGCGTAGCTAACCATTCACATTTTAATTCAACACAATTATTTCATGAAAGGTGGCGATGAACCTGTCTGACCTCTCTCATCAGATCATGTCGACCTGGTCCTTTTTCAAACCCTCATAGCACGTACAGCCGTCGGCATTGACGAAAGAATCGTCGCATCCCTTGTTTTTCATGTACTCTGCCAGTGATAGATTTTTGTATTCGTGGAGGTAATGCAGCAGCGTGTTGCCTGTATTGTTCTGCGCGTTGATGTTGGCGCCCCTCCTAAGCAAGAATTTCGCCATCCTCTTGTTCCCTTGTTGACAAGCGAGAATCAATAGCGTGTTGCCATACTCATCTCTAGTGTCGATTTGAATTCCTTCGTCAAGCACAGTCTCGAGCGCATCGAAGTTGCTGTTCTTCACACTCAAAATTGCCTTGTGAGCGTTGTTTGCCGCTATGTCCTCCTCGTTGCCACCACCATTGTCGTCGGCCAATATATGGTCGACTGAAGTGAACTCGCTTGGCTGGATGTCGATGATATCTTTCAGACTATTCACATTTTCGTCCAGCAGCATCTTTTCCCGCTTCATTCTGACCTCAGTCATTTTAATAACCCTGTCCACATCGTCGAGAACATTCTTCACAAATAAGCTCTCGACCTTGATTGTGTTGAATTGGCTCTCATCATTCTCGAAACTCAGCACCTCTTTGGGATCTAACATACCCACCATTGTGGGCTTGTTCACTTTGTTGTATCCCTCCCCTGTACATTTTTGGATTTTGTGCTCCCCCATCTTGAAAAAATTCTTATCTGGAACCTTCTCTTTTCCCAGCCTCCTCCAGCCGTACCCTCTTACCCCAACGTGAGCCTCAAGGCTCTCAATCGGTGCGACGCTATTGATCTTTCCCTCAATCGGTAGCGCTGGGACGGCCACCTTCTTGACTCCACCGTCTTCGACAGCCTTCCACTCCTCTTCCACCTTGACAAACTCTGTGTCGATCGCCGCCTGCTCGTTCCTTTCTCTGACGAACTCGCTCCTATTATCGACATGATCTTGCGGGAAAAGGCCGTCCCTGGCGCCTTCCATCAGCTCTCCAACGCCCCCAACTTCATCGTCGCTATCGCTCCAGCCATCGTCATCCTCCGCAAGTTCCGTTTCACCAGCAAGGCTGACAGCGTTGACCCTCGGGTCCCCAACACTGCTCCGAAAGTGCTCGCTCCGGCTCGTTTCATCTTCCCTCGGATTCAATGGTACCTCTCTGTCGATACCCCTTATCTGCTCTTCGGGGACTCCCAATTTGTAAGCGATCGCTTTGACGAAGTCATCGTTGGACGTCAAATTATCTATAAGCCTCTCTACCTCGCTGCCAGTGCTCTCCACATCATCGTCTAGCAGAGCCAGTCCATTTAAGTCTCTCGTGCTCCTGAATCCTCCGCCAGGAGTCATGGCCAAGTTGTCCGGGGTGTTGGCATTTGCATTTCCATCTTCGTCCCCTTTCCCCCCTCTCCCGCCCCCACCGCTTTGCTGCCGGCTCTGCTGTCTACTCATTGCTCTGCTTATTATTCCACCTCTACTGCCTCCCTTACTGCTCACCGATCCAGGTCTGAGTATTTCGTCTATGTTCTCGTCCCAGTCAGCCGGTGGATCCCACTGGTTGCCAAGCTGAGCTGTCACATAAGGATCGGTGTTGTGGTAAAAGATCTGATTGTATTTGGGGTCCAACCTCTGCTCCCAGCCCTGCGTCCCCACCTGCTGAAAACTCAGAATGACGCTTCTCTTCACTCTCTTCTGCCAAGCCCGGCTAGTAAGCCCCTCCCCTTTTCCCTTTCCGCCACCCCTCCCGCTCGCTTCGAGCTTTTTCAGGCCCTCCTGCCTGATCATTAGCTCTTCCGCTGCCTGTTTCTTCTCCAGGAGAAGTTTCCCAGCCTCAATTTTTGCGCTCAAAGCCTCTGCCTTCATTTTAGCTTCCCTGGCTTCCTTCACTTTCTCGTAAGCTTCGTGGAATGCTTTCTCTCCTCCTTTTTCTAACTCATTTAGCTTGTATCCGTACAATTTTATGACATATACATTGGCCATGTTGTGCTGACCACCGTGAACATCGGTGTACTCATTCCTCATGACGCCTATGTAATCCACCGGTCCTCGGACGCGACACAACTGTTCCACGCACCTCTGCTCACTGTGCCACATATTCCTCCCGTTCACCCCCGTAGTATTGCAGCTCGCGCCTTTCTTCGTCACGCCGAAAACGAACTTAGGGATGACATGGTCAGGGTTTAGAAGGAGAGTCATCGTTTTGCAACGGAAAAAATTCGCGTCAGCGGTAACTGTACGCCTCCTGTGCTTCTCTTTCTGTCCATGTTCTGCCTTCTTGCTGAAGTCCTGCTCCTTTTCCGCGGACGTAAGGCAGAGAATTGTAGGAGCATTACGGTGGTCGTATTGGCTGTCGACTGGGTTAGCCAGAAGACTCGTCGCATCGCTCATAAACATCGGCACAATGCACTCAGTCTCCATATGCGGAGCTGGAGGTGGGGTCGCTGATAGTGGCTCCCATGCGACTGTCAAGGGGGCAACTAGTGGACTCTCAAGGGCAAGCAGGCAGTTTACCAGAACAGACAAGGAGGAACTCAAGTTCGGATCCCGTAAATAGCAAGCGATTGCTCGGGTCCTCTCAACACTATTTTCTTGGTCTTCGTTCCTCTTGCTAGTGTCGCCTTCCCTTCTACTGTGCTTAAACCACAGCCCATTTTTCCCAATAGGAATAGTCCCGGGACAAAGCTGGTGAAATCCGATCCTCCCGCTGCTTCTCATAGACAATGACGGAGTCTTGTCGAACTCTTTCGTCCAGTTCTTTCCCCCCTCCTCCCTCTCTGTAAGCTCTACCGCTTTAGACGAATTCCTATTTCCAACGATGACTTTGTTGTCGAGGACGGAAACGACGTTAGTGAGTTCATAGGCGATAGAGACGCACGTAAAGTAGTCATTCATTCCTTGCAGTAGGCTACGTCCCTCCCTCCTACGCTCGCTAAGCTCGTCGTGCCCATCGTCGTCCTGCTCATCGCCGTGGTCGGTCAGACCCCCTATCCTTATTGTTTGGTCGCTCTCGTCATGGTGCGGAGTGGGGAGGAAGGTAACTCTGTGAGGAATCGTCCCCGTGAATTTCGGGAAAGACGAAGCCGTCGCCGATAAATCTTCCTCAGTGTCATCTCTGTCCTTCTTATTCTTCTTCTTCTTCTTCTTCTTCTTCTTCTTTGACACGGTGTCTTCTTTCTTTTCCTCCTCGACATGCCCCCCCCCCGCCAAATCAGGGTCTATCTCAGGCGGTTTAGGAGGCTCCCACATCTCGTAAAAGAGCTTAGAGATAAGTTCTCTCCAAATGATCCCCCCATTCTCGTTATTCCCAGCTGCCCAGAAGTCGTAATTTAGAGCGCTGATAACCCCCTGTTTTCCTAATCGAGCTACAACTTCGTAAGTTGTCGTCTCGAGCTCGAAAATTTTCGGCGGCTGAAAGGTCTCGTCAGTGACATCAACCATAGCCGTTTTGCCCTTTAAATGCAGCCGGATCAGGCAACGAATATGAGGCCCAGAACGACGCACAAAAACACTCGCCAAGGCAGGGATCATCGAGTCGCCACAAGGAAGTCTGATTGCCTGTCTATGCACCATCATGGGCTGTTGCTGTAACTGTTGGTTTGTTCCCTGAGCCTCCTTCCCCCGAGCCTTTTCTACAATCTTGAGAACGTCAACCTCTTCCAAAACCCTGGCCATACTGTTCCCGTTTTCAACATCATAAAGGTTCACAGCCCAAAGAGGAGTCCCGACGTCACCTTCTCTCCTCCTCAGACGGTTGACAAAAATCCTATGAGGCCTCATATCTGTTTGGCTATAGTCTTCCCCCTTATCGCTCCCTTGATCAGTGCAAGACACACTGATCTCTTCACCCCTGACGAGTGTCCAAAACTCCGGTGGCTCGACGTATGGCCTCGGCAACCTGGGTGGTTCTTTGACCGGAATGTCCTCGCTGCCACGTTCCCCTTCCCCTCTATTCTCCTTTCGGAAATTTTCCTTCCTCTCCTCCCCCTCCTCTTCCATCTTCCTCACAATTTCTTGTGCATCCCGGAAGGTTCTAGTAGCAGCGACAGACTGTATCTGGCTCTCTACATCAATAATACGGTCGCGATCCCTCCTGCCATCTAACCCTCTCCCCCCCTTGGTCTTTCCCTCTTCCTCCTTCTCGATGCCGTGCTCTCGGAGTGCATTTAGATTGGTGATCCAAACAGTATGGACATCTAGCACAAATCTTCTCATCCCATTCCTTGCCCTGGCACGGTTGCTCGCCCGGGTGACCTCGAGGTCAACAAGCTTGTTGTACATCTCCCAAATGGGGTGATTCTCCACACGCGGCACAGAGACAATGACACCGTCCTCCCTTTCCATAGTGGCAGCCGATTCAGAGGCATTAAGGAATGCGGCATAAGCGCTGGACCGGTTCGTTTCGCATCTATATTTGCTGCGGAGGTCTGTCGAGGCCCACGATATTGGGCCCTGTAACTCGGTCTTTGCTGCCTTGGCAACAGCTGAATGCACTGTGAGATTATTATTGTCGCTCTTGGCATGTTTCTCCGCAGCGAGCCTCTTTGCAAGATTCTGCTGGTGCCTCCCCGTCTTTCCTCTCTTCTTTCCTGTGCTAAGTATACTCCCAATCCCCCTGCTAATGTGAATTTCCTCGACTTCCTCCTCGACCTCTGTCCCTCCAGCAGCTCCGACACTAGCCTTGATCCTCATTTCATCATTTTCCTTGGCCCTTCGAATCTCAGCTTCGCCCATCGAACGAGAAAAGAGAGGTGATGCGTGAAGATTCTTATGGATTGTTGATTTGGTTATGGGAGAGGCGAGGCCGCGCCCAGGGTTGGAGCCGCCGATTGGTGTGGTGGGAGTGCCCACAGCATTGGGAGGGGGGAGTTTGGTGGTACGAGGGGGAGGGGGAAGCATCGGAGTGGAAGAATTGGGAGTTGAGACGGATGGGAGAGAAGTGCCGAAGTCAAGCTGCTTTCGTTTTATTGGGCTTTCGTGGATGCCATTGGTGTCACTGTTGCTCACTGTCACTGAAAGTCCAGGTCGGTCAATTTTCATGGTTGAGATTGGGGAAGGGGTAAAACCGTATGCTGCCGTTGCATCCATTGTCGATTTTAACCCCGCAGGGATCTGCAGGACGACCGTTTGGGCGTTGGAGGCCATCTGAGTGGCGGACATTCCTTCCTGTTGCTGAGTCCCAGGGGAGTGTAGGCTCTTGCCCATCAAAGCGCGCTGCTTCTGGCGGAGCTTTTCTGTCATGCTCGCGTCTTCCATACGTTTCTTGTTGCTCTTAAGAAGGATTTTCTTTGCAGAGGATTCCATCTCATGCATAAAGTTCTTGAGCTCAATCCCAGCGTCCACGGGCGTACCGGGAGTGGCACCATTGGAGGAGCTCTTCTTCTTCTTCGGGTTTGGAGTTGACGGCATGGTAATGAAGTCGTTAGGTTGCCATCTTAATAAAATTAATGTACTCTGTGACTCATAATGCACAACTTTTTGCAGGGAAGTTGGAAGAACGAGAGCTGAGCATTATGTGAAGATCAGACACAACAAATAACATATTTAAGGATAACTTTTTGAAAAACGCCTTCAGTTCCCGTAGAAATTTCCTAGCTATGCCCACGCCACGTCCCATGTCAGCGAAACCAATCCTGAAACCCTCTCATCTTGCTCCTACTCCATCCTCCCCCGTTGTCAGTGACGGCTTGATCTCTACAAGCCAAGACGAAGTGCAACAAAATAATGAGACCAACGAGATTCACGAGCTGTATGTTGAGCAGGTAAGCCAAATTACTCTTTAGATTTCGTTTGAATTTCACTGACAGTTCATGACCCCTGACCCCGGATTTTTCCAGGAAAAGATGCTCCAACTTCTGCAATCTGAGATAGAGCCTTTGAGGAATGTTCAAAGCTCTCTGTCGTCGCAGACGATGGAATATTTCCTTCATTCGAAGGAGGGCTCTTCTGTGGCCCTCTCCATCTCAACGCGATCCACAAAGGGCCTGCGGGAGGATTTTCTTGAGCTCTGCGACATGGTCAAGAGTAAGGAGGAGGAGAAAATAAAGGCGAGGAAGGAAGTAGAGAAGCTAAGGGCAGAGCTAGGGATGAGCACGGAGGGTGTTGTCGGCGCTCCGAAATGTAGCTTATTGGGTAGGAAATTAAGTGATATGGCTGTACAAACAAAACAGCTTGAGCATGACCAACAACAAAATGGATCGAATGTGCAGCAGGACGGGCTAAATTCGATGGTCTATTCGCGTCAAATGGGAAAGCACCTTCACTCTCAGGCGTCAATGTCCATCGGAGAAACGTCGACGAGCGCCATGACGGCCATGACGGAGGTTCCTGGCTTCTTATCCTCGACTTCTTTGAATACCTTGAACAATGACAGCAAAGCATCCAACAATCCTCCAACCCCTCCTGTGCCGGGGTTGTCAACATCTCCTTCTATGAGGCTACGGAAGCCAAAAAAGCGAGCAACTGACCACTGGAAGACTGTAAAAACGAATTTCCAAATAAAGAAGGGTGCGTCAGCCTTCGCCGCAACTTCAGAATATAAAATACGGGAACGTTGGGCGGAGGTTACGGGGAACACCAAGGCGCCAGAGTGCATTGACATCTACGGTGTTCCAGACTCCCCGACCGCTGACGGTGTGAAGTGGATGATACAAAAACCAGCCGCCTGGCAAAGTACGGGCGACACCGATGGAGCTAATTCTCTCAGTGCAGCAAAGTTGGCGGCTTTCTCGAGAGAGCAAAGCTCAATTGGAGAAAAGGTCAGCGGTTCGTCGAGCCAGCGTAAGCATTCCGAGGGGAAGATGCCCATAAGCGATTTTTTGGGCTCCATCCCTACTTTCCAAAACTTGGATCACGAAACTTTCCTCAAATTGGAACACATTTGTATGCTTCAGATCTTCGAGTCTGACAAAGTGATTCTAAGGGAGGGAGAGCGGTCTCAGCACGTGTTTGTGATCCGTGAAGGGAACGTCAAGGTGCTGAAAAATAACGAGGCAGGAAACAGAATCAGCGAAAAAGTTATGACGCTGACTCAGGGTGACTACTTTGGAGAGGGGAGCTTTACGCATGAAACAAAAGGTTCAAGCGCTAGTTATATTTCCGATGGGAATGTGCTGTGCATTGCCATCCCAAGCGATACCTACGAAAATATCTTTACTGGCGAGAGCCAGCTTATGGGTACAACGCTTGCCATCGATGCGACCAACAACGATGAGGTCTACAGCTTGACCCGTCACATAGACCAGTTCAGCGAGCTCCTGCAGATGGTGTTTGTTAGGACAAAACGAGAGGTTGTCCCAGCCAATAATGAAAACGACGCTAAAGATCTTCGAAATAACTTACAGAAAGTCTCTCAAAGCAGCAGATTCAGTAAGGTTATTGACAGGAAATCATTTTTTAACAAGAAGCAGCAATCAGCCGTGTCTCTCAACGGCAACGCTGGAGAAGGTATCATTATTGAAGAGGATGAGAAGGGGGCAATGAATATAGGCCCGCCTCGTCGACGCACGCAGACAATGTCTAGACAGAAGCGGAGGGGTAGCATGCTGGCAGTTTTGGAAGAGCAGGATGAACTTGGACATGATACGGAGGTTTCTAATGAGGCACTGCAGCTCGATTTATTGACTGCTTTTACCCCTGAACTATCTCTAGATGATGTCATGGAGAGGATTATTAAGGTGACCAGAGAGGTGCTTTGCGTACAACGCTGTAGCGTTTTCATTTACGACGAGAAAAATAACGAGATGATTCTGAGAGTGAGCAGGGACGCCAAGGGCATACGCCTACCCGTCAAGGGGATGTCCGGGCACGTGTGCATGACTGGAGAACTGCTAAACATCCCTGACGCCTACGATGATAATCTTTTCGACCCGGATATGGACAAGAAGAGCAACTTCAGGACGAAACAGGTGCTTTGTGTTCCTATAAAGGACAAGATCAGGTATGAATCTCATATTTGTGGGGTGATGCAATGCATCAACACTGTCGACAACGAGCCCTTCACTTCTCAAGACGAAGATCTCTTGGTCATGGTCAGCCAGCAGCTGGCAGAGGTCATCGCCAAGCAAAATTCTTCAACCGCTTTCTGCGACGGAAGCAATTTTTTGGAAATCAAGGACGTCCCGACAAAATTCAGGCTGAACATCCGAGCCGCATATTTCAATAAGGAGCTCAGTACTGTGAAGAAAGAGCACAGGCATATTACTTGTGTCGCACAGCTATACCATGGGGGGATCAAACTGGGCGGGGAGATGAGAGTGAGCGCTGAGACGGAGAACGACAGCGGCGAGACGACGAGGCAAGGTCACAGCGTATTGACGGCAAAGTTCGGGAAAGGGGGTACGTGGTGCGATAATAGTGGCGTACTAGTCAAGAACTTGCCCCATGCGACGAGAATCATCCTTCAACTGTATAGCAAGAATGGTCACGCCTGTGGATGGACTGGGTGCAATCTCTTTCAGTTCGACCATCAGATGAGGCAAGGCAACTTGAAGTTGCGGCTCTGGAACGGATTGTGCCCCACCCCTAATGCGACGGCGCTTGAACCCAAGACGCCAGACAGTGAAAGCAGCTTTGTCGACATCGTGATTTTAAGCAGCGACGTGGATAACCAGAGACCAATTCTTTACAGGCCGATCAATAATGAGGAGGGCGAGAAATTCAACAACAAGGACAAGAGCAACAACAAGGGCTTGGACTTCTTTTTGAGCAGACTGAATGAGAATGACATGAAGAAGATAAATCACCTGATCAAAGACCAGGATCCGACTGCTATTCCGGAACCGGAAGAACACAGGCTCATCTGGGACTTGCGCTTGCACCTGGTGAAAAAACCAGAAGCACTCAAAACTTTCTTACTTTGCGTAGACTGGATGAATCCCAAGCAAGTGGCCGAAGTGCATAAGCTGTTGTATAGCTGGGAAACGCTAGAGCCCATGTTAGCGCTTCAAATATTGAACCACAGGTTTCCTGACCCGCGGGTCAGGGCCTACGCGGTACATTGTCTTGGCAATATGGACGACGGAGAACTGAGGAAGTATCTGCTGCAGCTGACGCAAACTTTAAAGTATGAGCCATTTCATGACAGCGCGCTGAGTAGGTTTTTGCTGAGGAGGGCACTCACAAGCCCGACGCTGATCGGGCATATCTTCTTTTGGCTGCTCAAGGCTGAGATGCACGAGCCAGTGGTGAGAGAGAGGTTCGGAGTGTTGCTTGATTTGTACCTGAGAAATTGCGGGACGCACAGGCTGGCGTTGGGACACCAGTTGCTAGTTATGAGGAGGCTCGAGAATGTTGCGAATAAAGTGAAGGCAAAAGATACAAAGGAAGAGAGATTGGCCGAGCTTAAGGAGCAGCTGAAAAGGTGTGATTTCCCCGTCAAGTTTCAGTTGCCTTTAAATCCAGATTTAAGGGTCAAGGGTATCGTGGTGGAGAAGTGTAGGGTTATGGAGAGCAAGAAGAAGCCACTTTGGCTTGTCTTCGAGAATGCAGACGAGGAAGGCGAAGAAATCACCGTCATGTTTAAGGCAGGTGATGACTTACGCCAGGATCAGTTGACCTTGCAGGTGCTCAGCATTATGGATGGATTTTGGAAAGAAGACGGGCTGGATATGCATATGAATGCTTACAAATGTGTTTGCACAGGAGACGAGCTAGGGATGCTGGAGGTGGTTACTCAAAGCATCACACTTGCAGGAATCGTCGAGAAGAACCAGGGTAAGAAGATTGGCAAGAGGAAGAAGCTGGCAGCAGCCATCGACGCCTATACAAACGAGAAATTGATTGATAAGTGGCTGAAAGAAGAGTGCGGGGGTGGTGAAGATTATGACATAGAAAGCGATAATAATGGTGGTCGAGTGGGAGACGGAGAAGGATGGCTCTACAAGGCAGCTCAAGAGAAATTCTTGTACAGCTGCGCAGGGTATGCTGTGGCCACGTTTGCTTTGGGGATCGGGGATAGACACAACGACAATATCATGATGAAAAAAACGGGCGAGCTTTTCCATATCGATTTCGGGCACTTTCTGGGTAACTTCAAGAGCAAATATGGCTACGATAGAGAAAAACTTGATGGGCAATTTGTCTTGACGCCGGCCATGGCAAACGTATTGGGAGGGCCAAAGAGTGCGATGTTCAAGGAGTTCGAGAATTTGTGTTGCCAATGTCTCTTGATCCTCAGGAAGCACGCGGGAGTGTTAATCACACTTTTCAGTCTTATGTTGAGCTGCGGTATCCCCGAATTGCAGAATGAGGATGACATTAATTATCTGAAGGCTCGGCTCATGGTGGATTTAGAGGAGGAGGCGGAAGTGGAACGAGAATTCAAGAAAATTATCAAGGAAAGCTTGGGCAACTGGAGGACGCGCTTGAACGACGGGATCCACAGCTACGTGCACTCGTAGCCATGTTAATGGTTTGGTGGAGCCACAGAAAAATATTGGAAAAATATTGATGATAATTTGCGCGGAAATAATGATAGCTGTTATTGTTGTTGTTGTTGTTGTTGTTGTTGTTGTTGTTGTTGTCATATTCTCAATTTTCTCACAAAGCATCGCAAGTTACAATTTATTGTCACACTAGCTAACAATTTTACCCAAAATAATTCTCAACATCGGCTCCCTCTCCTCCCCCATCTCCTCCACCTGCCTCCATCTGTGTAAAACTCAAAAAGTGCTGCGGTCGGTGACTCTCGTGGTAGTAAGGAAGCGGGTTGGCTAGCTTCAGCCCGTAGCCCATACTCTTGGAATGCTTGACTCCAAAAAAATTGTAGTTCCAGCTCCCCTCGTCAGGCACCATGAAAAAGCCCAGGAAACGATCACTTAACAGCATCTGAACTTTCTGAAAACATCCCCCGTTGTAACCGGTCGCGTTGGCAATTCCGCCAGCGACGTTCCTATTTTTTTTGCCCCACTCAAGACCATCCTTTGTGACAGAATAGGCAGTCAGCGAACAGCTCCCGGGAGTAAAGCTGGCAGTCAGGCAGATCTGATCGTTGTTACTCCACTCTTCGGCGTGATCTTCTACGATCCCTGAGTGCATGACCACGTCCGGCGCGGGCAAAATCTGCACTCCATTCTGTACTAGCTCATTAGGCTGAGTGTGGATCCAACCCAATGGCTGCAAATCATTCAAATAGTCATGCTCCGGCAGATCGTGAGGCAAGGTCACCCCTTGTAGATTGCCGACCTGAGGAACCATGACGATACACCTGATTTCCCTCACGCTGTCGTTGTCCGGAGGTGTTACTCCGTACAAATAACCAGCAACCTGAGTCCTCAGATCGCTACACTGGATGAACTTAGCTAATATATTCTTGGGCAGCACGTACGTCAGGCCCTCCTCGTTAATATCCTCGCTGCTGACGTAAATGTGTTTTGTTCTCAGGTGCAGATTTGTCGCGCTTATCGCTCGTATTCTCCAGTCAGTCTTGCTATTAAATGAAGCAGCCTCGTACTGCGTGGTCGTCGTGACGACAATGTCATCTCCGTGCTTATTCACAGACTTGGTCGTTGTCGCAGTCGTGGAGCTCGTGTCTTTGGCCTGCTGCTCGATCTCCGCAACTTGTTGTCGCTGCAAGCTGGGTGGAGATATCTCCATTCCCAAGATGATGTCCCTGATCTCGCTCTGCGTCAAACTCGCCACGTTGACATTATTCTTTTTGCCGTAGTCGGCCAAAATCAGGTCTTTCAGGCTTATCTCGACCTTGATCCACTGTTCGTCGGTGAGCGACGGCCAGATGTGGTGGGGCTCTGTCACGACTGTCTTGTCGGGCCTCAGAATCATCTTCACCTTGTCCGTGTTGACGTGGAGCCCGCGAAGAATCAAAATTAGGCGGCTGAAGGCAGTGTACGAGGAGATCGTTTTCAGCCAGTCATCGTACAAGTTAAATAGCACCATCTGCGGCTCGGTAGCCTTCAAAATGAGATCTCCAAATTTTTCCACCTTCAGAGCTGCTTGGAATGGGAGCTGCAGTTCGCTTCCCTTCAAAACAATATTAGGAAAATCGAGGCAGTGTACTTCCAAAGGATCTAACATACCCTTCCTAGTGACGATGATCTGCTTGGGCTGCTCCTCAATGGGCAACGACCTGATAAGGGCAGCGACCTCCTCAGCTGTCTTCCACTTAGCTAACTGAGACAGACGCTTCTGTCCCGCCCACACGCTCGTGTGAATAATCTTCAAAAACAGCTGCCCGGTCCTAGGATTAAATATAAAAATAGCACCGTTAATAGGCTTCGTCGTGAGGTTACCTTCAAATGTCTTATGAATGGTGACGCGGTAAACATTGGTGTCGTCCACAAACCAAATAACTTGGTTGCTAAAGAGCTCTCCGTAATTCTGAGAGGAAAGGTATGGCTCGGTCGGCTCACTGCTATATAGTTGGAGACCCTTCCGGATCCGCTCGCGGAGAACATACAAGGCGGGATTGGCTTTGATCACCTTGGCCATACCCTGCTGGATCAGCGGTTTGGCGCCCGGGAACCAATTCCCATACCCACTGTAGAGATTGTAAGCTAAGTCGATCCCGATCAAAACACCAGTAGGCGAAGGGTAGATACTCATGTTATCACTCGAATAATCGAGAAACTTGGCGCGTGTATAGCGCTCTATGTCATGGGAGTCGAAATCTCCCCACCTGAGCTGGATGTCGAGCCAATACTTATTAGTCGTCAAGCTGTCATAGCTATCCTTCGTGTCGTGCAAAAGTGAGGGTTTGGCCACCTGCCACTTATACGCAGCAAATAGGACGATGTCGGCGCAAGAAGAGTTCATTTTGTAAGACTTTCGAGGATGAATCGTCTCCTTCTGTACATTCTCGATCTCCAGCGCATCGAGCTCCTGGTCAAAAATTTGGCACAAATCCATGGTAATGCTCTCGTGGATCTTCTGCCACAGGTGCGCCCGGAAAATTTGGATAAGGCTTATTTTTAAGGTGGGAATCTTGCCGTGCATAAAAATGCCAGTCAAATCGAGCTGGACCTGGAAGCCAACATACACATTCGCCCGGTTGATCGTCGGCGACCACCAGAGAGTAAAGCGGCGATTGGGGATCTGGTTCAAACCGCTTCTCTGAGCGTTTGTCAGCTTCTTGAATTTCATCGATTCCTCGAAGCCCGATGCCTTTTCCCAGAACAAACCCTCCCAAGTGGGGAAATATGTCCCCTTAAACAGTGTGTGCTCTAAAATCCCCTCGACTCCGCCAAGAGCCTGGATCATGTCAGTCCTGTAGTTATTGAGGTTCCACAGCTTTCCGTCGTGCTTTCCATGCGTCCACCAGAATGGGTTGTGTCGCAGCACCTGATAGCGCTTGAAATCGGTCCTGACCCTCCACCCTCGGTCGTACGCCAGTGTATGGCGGTCCTTGCTGAAAAGGGTGTTGATTCGGGGAATTCCCCGGTCCCAGCTATCCTCAAGATCCTCCAATGTAAGACGACGGTTCTGTGCCGAAGCCTCCTGTCTCTTGAGCGCATACTCGGCCCAGACGCGCTGGCTGTCAATGAACTCACTCTCCCACGGCTGCAGGTAGCGGAATAAGTTGGGGATTAGCTGGTCCTCGTCGTGGCTAAGACCGGCTCGGAAATGGGTGACTCCCGCGTCAGTCTGTTTGCTATAGCGCAAGTCGGATTGAGGAATGAGGACGTGTCCCATTGACAACATTCCGAGACCGCCCAACTCTTTGGGACAATAAAACACCACCGGAGGAAATCTTGAAGGCATTTTGCTGTTGAGTCCGATCTTGATTCTTGTCTGGATCTTATTCTCGCACTTGACCAAGAGATCGAGGATCTCTTGCGTGTTTATGACGGCTTCGCGGAAGTAGGTCATGAGGCCAATGCAGGCAGTGTTCCACTTGTTGGCTATTTTCGTGAATGTGGTCGCACCGCTGCTCATAAGGATCTGGCGGATGCGGTTCTCAAACTCCATGATGGAAACTTCGTCTACGCGAAGGTGCGCCTGTGCAGTCATCTCCTTGGTATTCTCATTCTGCAGATTCCAAACACCGTCCTTAAAGCTAATGGTCTCTCCGATCATCATGCACTTGGGCTTGATTCGGACCTCAAAGCCATTCATGTTGAACAGCAGATTTGGGTTATCCTTGCTGTACACACTACAGAATGACTCGTCCCAGTCCACTGTTGTGACGCTCCTGGGGAGCCTGTTTTTTATGTCCCAAAATGTCGCCCTGCCGAGATTGACGTCGTGCTTCATTAGCCTCATTCGGCAGTCGCGCGGCCAACACTTTTTGTTCTTGTAACCGACAACATTCTCGTTGTTGGGGTCAGGATGCTCAATCAAGTACCGCTGGATTAGGTCCTTGCTGTCTTCCACGTCAAATTTGAGTAGCATGAACACCTTATCGATGTAGCGCGTGTAGAGGCGAATCGGATGAGCCACCTCCGTCTCAATGTCCGCAAAGGTTAAATATTCGTTGGGTCGCTCAGGGGGGCCAGCAATTTCGGTAGCGCGAGTGAGTCCCAAGACGAGCAGATCTAGAACGAGCCCGTAGTACTGGAAAACGAAACTGCTAAACTGAATTCCGCGGATCATGCCATATGAATTTGTGTGCATCATATCCTTGAACCCTAACGTCACGTTCTGCTTCGCGGTAATGTAGTCAGCCAAATTGTGGTCGACAATGAGTCGTAACAGACGGTTGAGGAGCGTCAAATCGATCTTCTCGAACACCTTTTCGAACTTGGTCTGTAGCATAACGAGGCACTCGTTGTCTTTGGTCTCCCAAACATCTTCCAGGTTGTTAACGCCCTGGCACCATTTGTAAGTCAGCAGAGGAGGTGGCTCGCTGTCAGCGGGCTTCACCCAATTGGGGAACAAATGACGTTTATCTGCCTCGTACCAAAGATACTGGTCCAAGTAGGCATCGGTGATTTTCTCGAGCGGCTCAATGTAATAGATCGGTGTAATGTGGCTATAATGATCCATGAATTCGATTCTGACCTCCTTGAAGGTGCGCTGCGTTAGGAGATGGCGCTTAATCCGACTCAGGGCCTCGTGGGGGTTGTCATAGGCTTGCTCAATGAGCCCCAGCTCCTCGCGCTGGAGTTGGTTGAGGCGGATAGCGAGCGAGTACCCCTCCTTGAGGCGCTCGAGTGCAAGGATCAGGAGCTTCGTGTCGTGCTTGTAAGAGAGCGGGGGGAAAGGGATTGGGCTGAACTTGCGTGACTCGAGCCAGTGAACAGCAGTAGTGTAGATAGCGACAGCTTCCTCGGCAGTGACGTACGGACCATCCTTGAGGTAGTTGGACTGTCGCTCCTGCTCCGCCTTGAGCCAAAGGCGGGTGAGTCGCCCCAAATTCTTATTCGCGACGGTCTTATCAACAGTGGCGCCGCGCTTGATTCGCTCGCGGTTGTAGTGGGCAATGTTGGTCCACCAATCCGCCTTGGACTTCACGTAGCGAAGAATCATGTTCTCGATCGCGGAGGGCATGCCGGGCACCTTCCAGGGAATATTCGCTTTCCAGCACCTCCATGCCTCGCTTAAATGCTGAAGAATCGTGCGCGACTTATTGGCCTTGACGCCCTCCGGCATCATGTCCAAAATATCGTGCATAACAGAAGCGCGAAGCTCAAGGTCAAAGTGCGATTCGACCCTCTGCTTGGTGACAGTCTTGGCAAAACTCTTGCTGTGACGACCCTCGAATTGACGAGCTAGCAAGTTGCCCAACCATCTCTCGAGGAGGGGCGTGATTCCACGCAAGAAAAACATCCAGACGCGCCAAGCAGGGGCCCAGAAACCAACTCCAGGGCCCTTACCGACCGGGCCAGTATTGAATTTGTAATAAATTAGGTGTTTCAGGTCCTTGCACATCCTAATTTGACGCATGAGGCGGTACTTGTACCTGTACATACCGGTGAGCTGACCGACGTGTCCCAGCATATATTGTAAGCCATCGGCCAGCTGGTAGGCGTCAATGTGACCCAGTCGAAATTGGACGTGCGTATCGACGACCAATTTGCATAGGCGCAAGATTTCACGCATCAAATGGAATGCGTTACCGAAACGGGACTTCTTACGCTCTTTAGTGGTCAGCGTCTTGGTCGGCTTCAGGTTAAAATTGTAGTCAAGGTGGAGGTAATCGAGGTTCTTCCGGCTGATCAACAGGTTGAGCATGTTGTGCCCTTGCCGGGCGACCTGAAGGCCTGCTTCTACCCAGTCAAGCTCCGTGGACTGAAAAAACTTGGTGGCCTTGAGGCTCCTGAAAAGGTATTTCTTGCCGACTTGCTTGGCCTCTTTACTGTGCAGCTGGTTGAGAATCCAGCCCTTGAGCAATTTTTGGTAGCTAACTCTGACCTTCATGGGGTGGCTTCTGTCGCAGCGCTCCTTATACCACTGTTGGACAAGCGGCACGTCAATTGCGCGCCTTGTATGCCCCATCCGCAAATTGAAGGGGCTCGGAGCGAAGTAAAGGGAGAGACCAGCCGTCGTACTAGCAGTCGACAACGGCTGAGAGGACAGGAGCGGTGTGATTGACAGGGCAGATTTCGCGCCGCCGATGCCGTTCACGCTTCCATCGTCATCATCGTCTTCTTCGTCTTCCGCCCAACCTTCGAAACCTTCGTCGTCCCCGTAGTACCCCTTCACCCCCTCCACCGGCAGAATTGGGTTCACACTCTCATCGAAAAAATAGCTGCTGGTCTCAGTGAGAGAGGGATCGTCATTCTTGACGTAGTAGAGGGGAGGGTGGTGATAGGGCGCTACTTTCACCGAGCGCGGCCGGGAATTGTAGAGGAATGGGAAGGCAACCTTGTACTCCGTCCGGATGGGTTTCCTGATGATGATCTTGTTGACATCATTGAACTCGTTCCAGTCCTCCTCGTCAACCTCAATATCGCGGTGAAGGGGCTCAAACTTTGGCCCGCCGGGAATCGCCGCGTTGAGGGCCTTGGCAGTGAAGAAAGACTGCTTGTCGAACAAGTAGCTGAAGTTCGGGTCCAGCAGATCGCCCTGAAGCTGACCAGCCAATCGGTAAAGAGTCGCCATGGTGTCGACATCGAGGCGCCATTTTTTATAGCTGGTGCCATTAACCTTGTCCTGATCGTACTGAAGGGCCTTGTGGTCGTAAAACCACTCGATGACGTCAGCGTCCTCATCTTCGTCCAATTCCAACCTGATAGCATCCGGAGGAGGAACATCCAAGATATTGTCGCTGTAATCGAGAGGAGGCTCCTCGTCGTCGAAGGGGGGGAAACGCATTCTCTTGAACATTTTTCTGTCGCGCTTCTCCCGCCGCTGCATTAGCCAAATTGTTCCCCACTGCGAGATGTAGTGGGGGGGGATCACCCTCGGGGTGGAGGTGAGGAAGGTGATCGCGCCCGTGACGTGGTAAAGAACTGGCACCTCGCGGTACTCCTCCCAAGGCATGGGCATGTTTTCCAGTAGCTTGTAAACGCAGTGGGGCAAGTATTTAAGAGCTCCGAGGTAGACGCGTTTGTCCATGCTGGAGTGGAGTGGAGTGGAGTGGAGTGGAGTGGAGTGGAGTGGAGTGGAGTGGAGTGGAGTGGAGTGGAGTGGTGGGAGTGGGGGGTGGG